>ERZ860590.1652-NODE-1652-length-10961-cov-3.467632_pt1 | contig 10961 bp, 12 predicted proteins | sample MGYA00509975_ERZ860590 | MGnify/ENA primary metagenome ERZ860590 (study PRJEB30046, sample SAMN00715250) | human gut metagenome | study: EMG produced TPA metagenomics assembly of the A metagenome-wide association study of gut microbiota in type 2... | reverse complement strand
AGAGTGTTATGGTGCTTGCTGAGATTGCGGAGTGGCCGGATGAGATAGATATCAACCGCGCCAATGAGGCAAGAATCAGAGCTGAGCGCAGACTCTCATCGCATGACGGCGAGATAGATATTGCAAGAGCTGAATTTGCACTTAAGAGAGCACTTACCAGAATAGAACTCAAGGGCTAATGGGACAGGGGGTCAGACCCCCTGTCCCCTTTTGTTTAGGGTTATAAAGTGGGACAGAGGGGGCTGACCCCTCTGTCCCATCTGTTTTTTTTAATTGAATAAAAAGCTGAGTTTGACATCATAATCTATATAACCTTAGGGAGAATTTTCTTGATTATTAATAAGGAGTGATGTCATATGAAGAGAGCTTGGTATGCAGTGATTATATTGTGGGTTGCAGTGACAGGAATATACATGGCGGACATGGGAAGAGCCGAAAAAGTGTCGATAAGTACAGCATTTTCCGACAGTGCTGCCGGAAGGCAGTGGTGTGAGCTTGACACATATATAGAAGGTTACGGAAAATTCGGTGTGTGTTATCTTACTGAGGATGAGAAGGAGATGCTTGTAAAAAATGTTGCAGCTTCGCTTGGAATATCCTCGCCATGTGAGATAACAACCAAGCAGGAGTACCGTGGCGTGATGGACGGAGAGCCGGAAAGTGATGCGGTGGATATAAGTACCACTATTTTATCAAAAGAAAGCGTTAACGGAAGCGTTACAATAAAGGCAATAACACAGGAGCGGATGGGAGTGTCAGGCACAGCACCAATGACAACAACGGCAGAACAGTATGTGTATGTCAACATAACGGTATACAATAACATTGACTGTGCTAATTCGTACAGGGAGCTTGTGGAGGGAATGTTCAGTGCTATGGGGATACAAGGAAATGTGAACATGAATCTTGTAGGGTCGCTTGAAGGCGCACTCAACAGCAATGAGAAGAATGAACTTGCAGACAGCCTTCTAAAAAAGCTTGATGCCGATATTGTCGCACAGAACCGCGACAGTGATGTATTTACAATATACGCATATTCGAAGGGTGTAGGTTCCTATATTACAATAGGCGGAAGTAAAATCAATATGAATATTGCGATTGGATACGATGAGGAGGAAAACATGACAAAGGTATATTTGGCATCGCCGGTGAACAGTCTGGATTATTAGACTGGTTAATCGGGAATTATAACTATGAAAAGGAGTAATTTCTTTATCCGGAGTAAAATCATGCATGGAATTAAGGATTTAACATTGTGGTAAATGAGAGGAATTAACAAAATATTAATACTATTTTGAGACTGTTTGTGATAAGATTATACGGTATAGCCTAAAGTATTAATATAGTAATAATATGATGTTGGATTAGAGTGTCATCATGTAAATATGAAATGAATTTAGCTATGATGTATTATTATCATGCATTGGATTTTGAAAATCCGGTCTTAGAAAGGAAATTACATTGAAGAATTTTAAATATAAGGTATTGATATCAATATTTGTCTTTGTGGCAGTCGCAGTGGTCACTATTGTGCTCACAAGAGCTACTGACGAGGTTCATTCCGGCAAGGCAGTTATGTCGACAGCCGAACTTCCGGTAGTATATATGATAAGCGAGGAAGGGCAGGAATTCAACCTTTTATATGGCTACGTGACTAATATTGATGAGAGCATGCTGCATGAATGTGTAACTCCTCTGCCTGAAGGAAGAAAGCTGAAGATTGGAATAGGAACCTATGGACAGAAAATAACAGGGATATCATATAATGGGACAGGGGTCTGACCCCTGTCCCATTTTTTTGTATATTAAATCGCGGTAATATCTATGCGATATTACTTGACAAATAATATTACAAGATATATCATCATGTTATAAGATATTATTTCAAAAATAATATTGCGGACATATTATTGAGAGAATATTAAAAATATTTTTAAAGGGAGGCTGCACTATGGCAAACACTAAGGCTGAACATCACAAAAGGGTTGACGAAGCCCTGAATTTGAAGGGCGGTAAGGAATTTGAGGAAGATTTACAGGCACTTTTGACGGCGGAGAATGCTGAGGAAGGTGACAACGTCATCATCGTACTGGTTGATTTGGACAATTTTGCTAGAGTTAATAGTGATTTTGCCCGTGATGAGGGGGACAGGGTTATAATCGAGACGGGAAATCATCTAAAGAATTATCTTGGTGAAAGCGGAACGCTTTATCGAGTGGGAGGAGATGAATTCGGCTTTATTTTTAAAGGTCAGATGGAGAAGGAGGACATTTTTCTGCTGATGGAGGACATGCGGAAGAATTATGATGTGAAGCTTCCGGACGGAATGGCAATGACCATTTCAATAGGCATCGCGACGGCATTTGAGAATGCATCGCGTTATCAGGAGCTGGTCAGAATGGCGGACAGTGCCATGTTCAGGGCAAAATACAACGGCAGAAATAAAGTCGCTCTTGCAAAGGAAGAGAAAATGGTTCCGAAGACATCGCATTACACGCAGGACCAGCTAAAGAGGCTTAACCTTCTTTCTAAAAGGGAGGGAATAGGCGAGGCGATACTTTTGAGGGAAGCGATGGATATGCTGCTCAAAAAGTATGATGTTTAAAAGGGACAGGGGGCAAAAGGGACAGGAGCTTGACTCCTGTCCCTTTTTTGCCTTCTCGCATTTTTGCCTGCTATGGGTAGATGTCAATTGAATAATATAGTAGTATAATTAAATAGAGATAGTTGGCGCAGATTAATATTTGTGGCAGCTTTATGACACCACCATTTTATATGAGGAGGTTAACGCTATGAATTCTAAAAGGTATGTAAAGTATGTAGGTATTGTAACAGGTATAATAATTGTTCTGTTGGTTGGAATATTTATGACGCATAAGCTTGTAAATAAGAATGCAGATATACAGGACAATAGCGAAGAAACAAATAATGGATATCAGGGTTATATTATTTTGACAGACAGCGATGTATTTTTTGTAGCAGAAAATGACTCTAAAATGCTTTCAGAGAAGGAACTTGTCAAACTGAATTTGGAAAACTGTGCTTTTGTGAGTGATGATTTTTCAACTGGAGATAGGGTTAGAATTAATTTTATGACGATAGCTGATTTGTCCCCGCGTATTGCAGACGTGGATTCTATTGAAAAAATTGAGGCGGGGGATGTGAGTAATATAGATGAGGAGGTTATAGAGTGGTTGAAGGAAAAGGAATATAAAATATATTAAATATTTGGAAAACAAATGCGGAGACATGGTATGCCGCTTAGACATATTGGTTGTGGACTTGTTGAATTATGCTTTAAAGTGGTTCATTAATTTATAAATTAATCTGCCAGCTTATGGTGGTTGACAAAAGTAGGTGTATTTGATATATTGTACTCAACAGCTAAACGTATGTTCGATATAAAACGGACTGCTTTACCACCTTGTACATGGTACAATGGCTAATTTCAGGTGCGGCTTCAAGCATGGCTTAGGGAGGAATTATATGAATACACGAAAAATATTATATCCGATTAAGTATTGCATTAGCTTCTTTTTTTTATATCTGTTTTTGTATTTTGCAGATTATTTTGAGCCGGTAATATCGCAAAGGCTGATAGACAGTGTTGGAAATCTTGAGGTGGTTGGAAGGCTTATTCTTATATGGGTAGTGCTTTTTGTCGTGAAGCATGTGCTGCAGGTTATACAAAATATTGCAGTAAACAACTATAAGTCCGGTGTAACCAGACTTAGACAAAGAACCATTACTGAAGCGGTATTTGGAATTAAAGGAGATTTATTCAGGGAGCTGGATACAGTCGATGTTGTGTCAAGACAGCTTGATGATGGTATGGTTTTGGACGGTGTATATGCGAATGATGTTATTGAAACATTGATGTCTGCCGTATTGTTTGTGGTTGTTTTTTATAAAATTGTGCGTGCTGAATATTCCTATGGCTGTGTTTATTGTGGCTATGATAGCCTTGAATGGAATGCTCGAATATGTATTTCCGTTAAAGGATGCCTATAAGAAGAGAAACAAGAGCTTAGCCGGGCTCCGGGCAGTGCTGTCAGATGTGTATGCCAATAGAAAGGTTGTGAAAATGCACGCGGCAGAGCAATGTGAGACAGAGCGGATAGGCACTAAGGTGGCTGAGTTTGCAGAGGCAGATAAGAGAAAGCAGCTTCTTAACGGTTACCGCAAGGTTAAGAGTACATTTATAAATGACATAGGTGTACTGCTGATTATAAGTGTTGGCGTGGTCGCAGTCACAAGGGGGCGCTATTCGATAGGTACAATCACGATGATGCTGTTGTACTATGAAAAGCTGAGAAGTGCTGCTGTTCCAATACTCAATGTTGCCCCATTGCTTAAGTATGTGAGGGCAGCCGCAGAGCGTGTGAATGAAGTTACACAGCTTGAGAAGGAGAATGTTGAAGGAGATATTATCTTTGATAGAATTGAAAAACTGGATTTGAATAATTTGTCATATTCGTATGCTGGGGGAAAGGAAATAAGGTATTCCGATATTTCAATCAGTCGAGGAGAATGTATTGGAATTGTTGGGCACAGTGGGGCAGGTAAATCAACACTTATTTCCGTACTTACGTCCCTGTATGAGAATTATAATGGAATGATATATATCAATGGAACGCAGCTCAGAGCCATTGACAAGTCCTGGTACCGTTCGAGAATTGCGTATGTCGACCAGGGAACGAGTCTTTTTGACCGCTCAATTATGGAGAATGTGCGGTATGCAATGAAAGATGGCATGGTGGATATAGGTGATATCGCAGAGCATATCAATATAGGTGAGGATATACTTGAGCGGATGACTTCTAATGGCTTGTCGGGAGGCGAAAAACAGAGAATAGTGCTTTTGAGAGAAATCTTAAAACAGGCGGATGTGATTATTCTGGATGAGTTTTCAAGTGCATTGGATGATGTAAACCAGATTGAGGCGATGAAGCTTGTAAAGCAGCTATATAAGGATAAGATTATTATTATGATAACACATGACAGTGAACTCCTTGTAAACTGCGACAGGGTTTACGAGATGAAGCTATGTTGATTGAGTCTTTCATCACGTTGAGAGTAGGAAGAATCTGTTTGCAACGGACAAAGTGTTATGGTATATTTGTTAACGAGAACAGATTAATTCTAAACGTAATTTTCAATATTGCCATGGAGGATACACTATGAGAGTAACAGACGAAATTATATATATTGGTGTGAATGATCACAATGTAGATTTGTTTGAGGGACAGTACAGAGTTCCGAATGGAATATCCTACAACTCATATATTATTATGGATGATAAGATAGCAATTATGGATACAGTTGACATAGGCTTTGTTGATGAGTGGCTTGCCAATGTGAAGACCGCTCTTGGAAGCAGAAAACCGGATTATCTTGTTGTACAGCATATGGAGCCTGACCATTCGGCAAGCATCAAGAAATTTCTTGAGGCATACCCGGACACCACAATAGTCGGAAATGCCAAGACTTTTGTAATGATGGGAAATTTTTTCAGGAATGTAAGCTTTGATAACAGGCTTGAGGTGAAGAATAAAGATACCATTGAGTTAGGGCACCATGTTCTGACATTTGTATTTGCACCTATGGTACACTGGCCTGAGGTTATGGTTACATATGACAGTGCTGATAAGGTTTTGTTCTCAGCAGATGGCTTTGGAAAGTTCGGGGCACTTGACACGGACGGGGTCTGGGATGACGAGGCAAGACGTTATTATATTGGAATTGTTGGCAAGTATGGTGCACAGGTGCATATGTTACTTAATGCAGCAGCAACACTGGATATCAAGATGATTTGTCCGCTTCACGGACCGGTACTCAGGGATAATCTGGCACATTATATCAGCTTATATGATACGTGGTCATCCTACAGACCTCAGAAAGATGGAGTTGTCATTGCATACGCTTCCATTTACGGCAATACGAAGGAGGCTGTACAGCTTTTGGCAGACAGGCTTAAGGAAAAAGGGACAGAGGTTGAGATATATGATCTTGCACGCGATGATATGGCGGAGGCGGTGTCAGCTGCATTTGAGTATTCCAAGCTGGTGCTGGCATCTCCGACTTACAATGGTGATGTATTCCCATGTATGAGATTCTTTATTGAGCATCTGACAGAGCGTAACTATCAGAAACGTACAGTGGCTTACATTGAGAATGGTTCATGGGCACCTATGGCAGCGAAGGTTATGGCAGGGATGCTTGAAAAGAGCAAGGAGCTTAATGTTATTGAGGACATTGTAAAGATAACATCCTCCGTAAGTGAGGAAAATATATCTGAGCTTGATGCACTGGCACAGAAGCTTGCAGCATTGTAGCCATAAGTGAGTGGAAAAGGCTGCTTTGAGTGCAAGTACCATCTGTGGCAGAATGTATTTTGCAGCAATATTGTATGATTAGATTTAACGGAGAACTATGTGGTATTGACAGCATGGTTCTCCGTTTTTTTATGTATTGTCACAGGAATGAATAAACTTCTTATTTTGACATCATACTCTGTATGATACAAGACTCATAATGTTTTGAGGATTGTGAGAGCACGAGGTGTGGAGCAATTCAGTATCATATAATATTGTGAAAGCTATAAGGAGTGATGTCGTATGAAAAGAGCATTATATGCTGCAATTATATTGTGGGTTGTCGGTAGTGGAGTATATCTGGCGGGGATGGAGAGAGTTCATAGTGTGTCGATAAGCACTGCGTTTACAGACAGTGCGGATGAGAGGCAGTGGTGTGAGCTTGACACGTATATAGAGGGCTACGGAAAGTTCGGGGTATGTTATCTCACGCAGGAGGAAAAGGAGAAGCTTGTAAAAAATATTGCATCGGCACTTGGAATAACATCATCGTATGGGCTGGCAACGGTATATGAGGAGGAAGTAAATACAACGGTTCTCTCAAAGAATAGCGTCAATGGGAGTGTGACGATAAAGGCGATTACGCAGGAACAGCAGGGCACAGATAATACTGCCACGGAGGACGAACAGGCTTATGACAGCACAACAGAATCTGGGCTTGCGGCAAATCAGTATGTGTATGTGAACATTACAGTGAACAATGATATGGATTGTGCCAGCTCTTACAGGGAGCTTGTTGAGGGTGTGTTCGACGCGATGGGAATACAGGGGAATGTGAATATGAATCTTGTCGGTTCGCTTGAGGGGGCGCTCAACAGCACAGAGAAAAATGAGCTTGCGGACGGTCTGTTAGATAGGCTTGACGCGAAGGTTGTTGCAGAAAACCGGGATAGCGATATATTTACTATCTATGCATATTCAAAGGGTGCAGGCTCCTATATCACGATTGGCGGCAGCAAAATCAACATGAATATTGCAATTGGGTATGACGAGGAGCAGAACAGGACGAAGGTATATCTTGCCTCGCCGGTTAATAGTCTTGATTATTAAAAATATTATATGTCATTAAATACTATTGTACCTGTCCTGTTTTGCTCGGTGCAGCTTATTTAATAAAATATATATACTATTTTTAAAACGTTTGTGATAAACTTATACGGTATAACTGTAGGTGAAAGTATATCTTACCCGAATATCAGAAAGGAAACCACATTGAAAAATTTTAAATATAAAGTACTGATATCAATTCTTGTTTTCGTGGCAGTGGAAGTTCTCACGATTGTGCTCACGAAATGGGACAGGGGAAATGGGACAGGGGTCAGACCCCTGTCCCATTTTAGGGTTGTAAAGACCGCAGACTTTATTTAAACTATTGACATTTCATTAAAAATGTGCGGGCGCCTTGCTGATTACATCAGCAAGGCGCCCCTTGAAGTTAAATGTATATTTTTCTTCAAGGAGGCAGTTCTTATGACACCCGCAGCTATTCGTGAACAGTTTTTCTCTGTTCTTAATGACACTAAAAAAATATTTCAGCCTTTGTTAAAAATCCGGGCTCTGATATGTCAAGGCACAGAGCCTGCTCTTTCTCTGATACCGTAAACGCAACACTTTGTTTCGGCATGAACAGAACCAATACAGAACTTTTAAATTTCTTTGGACTTACCAGAAAAACAGTTCCGTCAAAATCCGCCTTTTCACAGCAGAGAAAAAAGCTTAATTCCGGTCTTTTTCCACATCTGCTCCGTTCGTTTAACAATGCCATTCCCATGACAAAAACGTATAATGGCTTTCATCTGGCTGCTGTGGACGGCTCTGATTTGAATCTTCCGACAGATAAAAATGATTCCGTATACCGTATAAAGCATGCTGCAAGTGACAACTGTTATTTCCAGATGCACGTCAATGCGCTGTACGATATATGCGAAAACAGGTACATTTCAGCAGTGACACAGCCGCGGCCAAAGATGAACGAGCCCAGGGCTTTCTGCCAGATGATTGATGAATGCCCGATGCCTGACAATACCATATTTATTGCCGACAGGGGATATATGACCATGAACACCCTGGCGCAGCTTATTGGACACAATAAATTTTTCCTCATAAGGGCAAAATCCTCTTCATACAGTTCATCCTTCCTCAATCCGCTCATGAAGGAAAATGTTGAATCGGACAGCCGGCTTACCATCGGCATAACAAGGTCACACAAGAAACTATACATGGAAAATTCTTCCGCATATAAAATACTTGACCACCGCAGTGTCTTTGATTTTATACCGCCCGATGACCACGAGAGTGTGTACTACATGAGCATAAGGTGCACCTGCGTGGAGCTTGAACCGGGTTCTTATGAGTACCTGGTTTCCAATCTCCCGGATGACCTTTTTTCAGCAGAAGACCTTAAACAGCTCTACTGGAAGCGATGGTCTGTCGAAACCTCATTCAGGAGCCTGAAATATGCCCTTTCGCTTGCATACCTTCATTCAGCCAACCGTGAATTAATCATTCAGGAAGTGTTTGCAAAACTTATAATGTATAACTTTGCTTCACTCCTTCATGCATACGCTTCAGCAGCAAAAGAAGCTTTAAACAGATGCGCAAAAACAAAGTACCGGTATAAATTATCCTTTGACGATGTGGTACCCATCGCGCGTGAACTGATAAAACAGCCGTCAGAGGACGAAAAAATAAAAGCCCTATTGCTGCGGCACTTAACAGCTGTAAAAATGGTTGAATCATCCGCACGACGGATAAAATCACAAACTGTAAAGCCACTTAACAATAGAGCCTAAAACCAGATATATTATACAGCATGTGACAGGCAGATGTAAATATCTGTCTTGTTGTTATGCAAAAAAATATTTACTTCAATGTAAAAACAGGACGATTATAGCTGTTGAATTAAAAGGACAGAGGGAATAGACGTTAACTAAACATTATTGTGTCAGACCCCTGTCCCAACAGAAAGGACACCGTATGAAAAAATCAATTTTATTATTTTGTTTAACAATAATTTTATGCCTCACCTGTTCATGCAAGCGGCAGGCGGACAACACTTCTGCCGGCGCAGATTATGAGGGTAAATATATTTGCGAGCAGACGTACCTTGCGTTTATTGATGAGAGTAACAATGTTGTGGTAAAGAATGTCGATGGTGAGCGCAAGATAACGGACACAGGTGATGTAGTCAAGATTGCCGGAGGGGAAGCCGGGATTGTTCTGCTCAATGAGGCGGGTACGCTTGCAATGTATGTTCCGGGGGCGGATGAATGGATTTCGCAAAAGGACTTGGACCGTATAGGACCAGAGGGAAATATTATGCAACAGGTATGGAAGCTGGTACTATCTGCCGGGAATGTCGAGGATATTGCGTATAATGGCTTTAATTATCTGGCTGTGAAAGTTGATGGTGAATGGACAGATGGAGCTTATAACAATCGTTGCCGGCCTTGGAATGAACAGCAATTGACCAAAATTGTGTTTGACTATACAGGCAACTGCGAAATCGGGCTAAAAAAAGATGGCACAGTCTGGGGAAGCGATGAAGAACTCTTTGAGTATGAGAAATACAATAAAAAAGGTAAGAAGATAGTGGATATTGATTGCGCGTTTAACCCATTTTTGCTATATGAGGATGGAACGGTAGAGGCAATTGATAAGAGCACGTTCTATGCCGGCGATGTATCGAAATGGGAGAATGTCTGCCAGATTACGGTTGACGCATTTGTATCGGCAGCACTTACGGAGGACGGAAAGGTGCTTGTCCGGGCTTCACAGAACGATGAGCTGTTCAAGGCAACGGAGTGGGAGAATATAGTGTATATTAAAGCAGACACGGAATATATTCTTGGTGTGGATAAAGACGGCAACCGCCTGATAGTGGGAAAGCAGTGGAATGACAGATAAATATGATATAGTATAAGCCACCGCCGCGGATTGTATGAAGGTACAATCCGCGGTTTTTGTTGCTGGGACAGTGGTGTCAGACCCCTGTCCCAACAATGAATAAACTTATCGTTTTGACATCATAATCTATATAATATCAAGAAATTGTATAAGGAGTGATGCCGGATGAAAAGAGCGATGTATGCAGTGATTGTATTGTGGGCGGTGTTGACCGCGGTGTACATGACGAATATGGGGAGGACTAAGAATGTGTCGATAAGCACCGCGTTTACAGACAGTGCGGATGGGGAAGAATGGTGCGAGCTTGACACGTATATAGAGGGCTACGGAAAATTCGGCATATGTTATCTCACACAGGAGGAGAAGGAAAGGCTGGTAGAGAATATAGCGTCGGCGCTTGGAATAACATCATCGTATGGGCTGGCAACGGTATATGAGGAGGAAGTAAACACAACGGTTCTCTCAAAGGAGAGCGTCAATGGGAACGTGACGATAAAGGCGATTACGCAGGAGCAGCAATACACAGAGAATACGGCTGAACCGGCAGTGACAGAACCGCAGGTAACAGAGAATGCGGATAGTCCTGCAGGAACAGAACCGCAGGTAACAGGGAATACGAATGGGCTTGAAGGAACGCAGCCACAAGCACAGTATGTGTATGTGAATATTACCGTGTACAAT
>ERZ860590.1643-NODE-1643-length-11036-cov-2.725981_pt1 | contig 11036 bp, 10 predicted proteins | sample MGYA00509975_ERZ860590 | MGnify/ENA primary metagenome ERZ860590 (study PRJEB30046, sample SAMN00715250) | human gut metagenome | study: EMG produced TPA metagenomics assembly of the A metagenome-wide association study of gut microbiota in type 2... | reverse complement strand
CCAGCTTTATGGTGAGCAGATCGTCATCGCCCTTCATCATCACTCCCATCATAGCCGCAGCCGAAAGCATTCTTCCGAGCGCTGCAGTCGCAACGGGTGATGTATTGTGTCTCTGTCTTGCCTCCTCGACAAGATTTTTTGAATAGATTGCAAATGCGCGAAGCTGGTTATCAGCCGCTGTTGCTCGTACAATATAATCTTCCATTTTTATTTAATCCTCATTTCTATATTTTTTTAAAATGTAGTAGGCTCTCTCACCTTTCACTTCATATTCTAAAAGCTCAAATCCGTATTTTTGTGCAGCAGCTTTTATGAACTTCTTTGAATATGCTCTCTGCCTGTGATGCTCTGTATAGCTTAGGCAGAGATTTCCTGCTATCTTTTTGTAAAATGTTATATCGTATATGTTGATATTCGTCCTCTTATTATAATGGTTCTCCCAGACATACGATATTCTTCCTGCTCTGTCGGTAAAGACATTATCTCCCAACTCGCTGCGGTAGAATTCTTCCGTCTTCATGTCAAATATGAATACACCGCCATCGCATAATTGATATGCTGCCGCTTTCATTGTCAATTCCAAATCCACTCTTGTCGTCAGATAATTCATCGAGTCGCATACACTCACTATCCCGGCGCAGCTTCCCGGCTCTAAAAGCGGAGCTCTCATATCTGCAACATATGGCTCAAAATTAGGAATGATTTTTCTTTTTGCTTCATTAACCATATCAGCCGAAATATCAATTCCGACAACCTTATCCCCTTCAATGCACAGGTAACGTGACATGCTTCCCGTTCCGCATCCAAGCTCCAATATAATACCGTCAGCTCTTCCTTGCTCTATGCAAGGCTTTACATTATACTTTTTTAACTTTCCTATTACATAACCAGCCCATTGTCCATATGGTATGTCAGCCATAAATGCATCATACCACCGGGCAAATTTTTTATATGCAGCCATAAACTCTCCATTTCCCAGCGCATTTTCACATCAGCCTTTTAATTTCACCGGATTATAGTATCAATTTTTTCCGTAAAATGCAAGCTGTGCTTGAATTTTAATCAGAATAAACGTATACTGTTTATACCAATAAAAAGGGGCAGATATATTCATTATGAACACATTTCATCTTCATGCAACCATAAAAAAAATCAATCGGCGCAAGCTGATTATGCCGGGAATTTTCTTAATATTCTGTATTTTTATGCTGCACGTCACTAAGCTCTACGATCTCTTTTCGCTTCCTGTTGTCACTAACCCGGCACAGGCAGCAGCAGAATATCACAACGGAACCTCCTACGTCAATGCCAGACTTTCCAATCTCTACTACACAGGTGTCAACCGCACCAGCGGAAGAAAAGTTAAAGGCTATTATTACTACTGTCTGTATGACAATAATTGCTATTATATACTTATCTCGCCAAGTGTGCTCGGACTTGACGGCAATTCCCAGACACCGCCCGCAACACTGTCAGAGTTTAACTGCAAGGCGAAGCTTGACTCTAATATTGCTGAGATTGACGCTCTCAACAGCATGGTAAGCACTAACCTCAACTGGACAAGCCAGTCACTCAACATGATGAGCAGCAAGGTTCTGATAAACCAGTACCGGATGTCACAGGGCAGGGAATATATTCTTCTCACACTTATAGCCTTTGTAAGCCTTTTAGCTATATTACATGAGCTGATAATCGTCATTTCACTTATCAATCCACTGTATTCAAGAACTGTTCTGCGTCTGTCACGATACGGCAATAAGACAGAGCTTTATCAGGCTGCCTGTGATGAATTTGAATCTTCGCATCCATATGCGCCCGGAATAACACTCACTGACAATTTTTTCATCGCTTACGACAAGCACAATATACATATAGTGCCGCTAAATGTCATTGTCTGGGCATACAAGTTCGGAACAATGCAGACGATAATGCTCCGTCATAATATAAGCTATTCTCTCAGCGTTGTCGCCAATGACAAAAAGCATTACATTGTCCACCATAAGACCAAGGATGCGGTAGAGCTGGTACTGAATGCTCTTCAGACTCGTTTTCCTGAAATTCTCATCGGATACAGCGCCGGTAAATTTCAGACTTGACGTTATGATGCATATGTTATAAAATAGCTTTACTATGGTTGTTTTAAAACAGCCGACAGAAGAATATTATTATTTAGAAGGAAGTACAATCATGTCATTACTTGAAACATGGAGAAATCTTGCCTATGAGCAGGAGATGGATGACCAGAAATATCAGATGTTCTGGGCAACATATTTTAATTTTGAAAAAGGCGTATATGAGCAGATTCTTGCGTCTAAGGAGCCTGTAAGCGGAACTGTCAAGGAGCTTGCTGAGCGTTTTGGTCTTGAACTTCTTACTATGGTAGGCGTTCTTGATGGAATCAATGACAGCTTGAAGACACCTAATCCTATTGAGACTATGGATGAGAACACTGTTGTTTCCATGGATTTCGACAAAGAGTTACTTTACAAGAACATGGTAGCTGCAAAGGCTGAGTGGTTATACACTCTCCCACAGTGGGATTCTCTTCTTGACGCTGATACTCGTAAAGCTCTCTACAAGGAGCAGAAGCTTTCCACAACTGTTGTCAACACACAGCCTAAGGTTGGACGCAACGACCCATGTCCATGTGGTTCCGGAAAGAAATATAAAAAATGCTGCGGAGCGAATGCATAAATTATCTTTAAGTGTTAATACTCTTATTATCACCAAAGATGATTTACCAATTTTCTGTCTTGATGACAGGAAATTATCCTCCCCTTTTTATGGCACACGGCACGTATGTATTCTGTTGCCGTGTGCTTTTTTATATGCCGGCATATAAAAAGCTCTCCGGGCAGTAACGCACTGCGGCAAAACGGAATTATGTAGATTAGGCAACCCGCCGCAGGCAAAGAATTCTGCAAAGCAGACTTCTTTCTTTTCATATCTTCCGGCAAAATTGTGTAGCTATCGAGTGCAAAATTCGAATTTTGCAATTATCTGATATTTATAAACTATAAAGGAGAAAGTTCCATATGAAGAAAAGAATATTAGCGATTGGTGCGATTGTAATTTTAGTCGGTCTGTACATAGCCTGTCTTGTGCTTGCACTTATAAATAGTGAAGCCGCATTCAAGCTTTTACAGCTCACTCTTGTGATGACTGTGCTTGTGCCTGTGACTGCATATGTTGTCATGATGTTTTATAAGCTCAACAACAGAGATGATGATTTTGATGAAAATAAATGAGCATGGAGGCTTAGCCTTCATGCTCAAATACTATAAGTTCACTGTTATTTTTCTCTGATATAGCTATACGCTTCAATATTCTGTAACCGGAGCTCTTTGAATACTTTAAAGCCATCTGTGGATTTCTCGAATACATTATAATTCTTCCGCTGTCTGTAAGCCTGCGGGCTGCCGCTTTAAAGAATCTCTTGTATATATTATCTATTTCAAACGTCACCTTGTCATTCAACGCAAATGGCATATCGGTGAATATCTCATCAAAAAGATAATCATGTTCAAAAGTAAAGAAATCTCTGTTAACATAGTGTACAATCTGCTCTGCCGCCTGTGTATTCTCCTTTGCACCTGAGATAGCTTCTGCGTTAATATCAAGGCCATATGATGTATTGGCTTTTACAATCTTCTGCCTCTCAATAAGCATCGTTCCGACACCGCAAAATGGGTCTAATACCTGTGCATCCGGAATCATATATTCCTTGGCAAGCTCCACCATGAGCGCCGCATTCACCGGCTTTATAGAAGCAGCTATATGCTTCCTAAAATACGAAAATCGTTCATCGTTAATCGTGTAAAGCTTCAAAAGCATGTTAAGCTCATGGTCTTTATTCTCGATAAGACGCAGTTCAATCTCATAATCGGAGGCTGAATTTATCAGTCTTCTACCGCTCTGCCTTTCAAGCTCGGCTGAAAATCTTCTGACAAACTTTCCCTTCTTTTCCATGTCGAGTGTGCTCTTTAATTCTACGCGGAAATAGAACGGCTGATTTTTCTCTCCTCTGTGCAGCTTATCAAGAAGCTTCAACAGTCCCGACTCCGCAATCGTCTTAGCTGCCGTACCGGCATCAAATCCGCTTGTCCTGCTCCCCGGTATGACAAAAAGCACATCGCTGTACGTTCTCACATCCTTTAAGAATGAGAGATTATCCGTTGTGAAACGAACTCCGCCCTTGAATGGCAGAAGCTTAACGCCAATGTCGCTAAGCTGTGACTTAGTCACATCCATATTAAGCTTATTGGTGATAAGTATGCCCTCAACATTGTCATCAAGTCTTCTAAAGCCTGTAAAGCAATGCTTTGTAACACCTTCAAAGGAAACAATAAGTTCCGTGAGAGCTCTCATCTCTTCATCTATGTGCTTCCTGTTCTCAGGTGTAATCTCTGCTTCGGAAAGTTCTCTGACACGTTCCTTAAAAAAAGGAAGATATTCTTTAATATCATATCCCTTCAAAGCTTCAAGGTATGCCGACTTCACAAAAAGCTGGCTTTCTTTTTTGTAGCCATCCACAAGTGAATCTGTAAAATCAGACATATCCAGCCCTCCCATCAGGAGGGCTGCATTTTTTCTAACCTTCGCATCATCGCTGTCAAGGAAGCTCTTCATTGACTCAATATCATCCTCGACAAGCTCAAACAAATCATTCATCAAGGCATCATCCTTGATTGCACTGCGGAGTGCACTCAGATTCTGCCTTGTGTCTATGCCTCTCTTGGCATTCTCATAAAGTTCTCTAACCATAATTATAATCTGCTTGTTCTCTTTATAATATCATGTCTCTTAGGTCCATTTGATACAAGAGTTATAGGTGCCTGAATCTCCTGTTCGATAGCATCAATATAATCCTTACAAGCCTGTGGAAGATCATCATAATTCTTGATTCCTCTGATATCGCACTTCCAGCCAGGCATCTTCTTAAGAACAGGCTTAGCTTTCTCAAGCTTGTATGTTGTAGGGAAATCTTTAACTATCTCTCCGTCTATCTCATAACCTACACACATAGGAATCTCATCTAAGTATCCCAGAACATCAAGTACTGTCAAAGCAACCTCTGTTGTTCCCTGCATACGCACACCGTAACGTGTGGCAACAGCATCGAACCATCCCATACGTCTTGGACGGCCTGTTGTGGCACCGAACTCGCCTCCGTCACCGCCGCGTCTTCTGAGCTCATCTGCCTCATCACCGAATATCTCACTCACGAATGCACCTGCACCAACCGCTGATGAGTAGGCCTTGACTACTGTTACAACATCCTTAATCTCCGAAGCCGGTATGCCTGCTCCGATAGCACCATATGCTGCGAGTGTTGAAGATGATGTTACCATAGGATAAATTCCGTGATCCGGATCCTTGAGTGCTCCAAGCTGACCCTCAAGAAGAATATTCTTTCCTTCCTTGATAGCGTTGTGTAAGTAGAGTGATACATCTGCAACATAAGGCTCTACCATATCTCTGTATGAAAGCATAAGCTTGAATACTTCATCAGCATCAAGAAGCGGCTTATGATAGAGGTGCTCAAGCAGAATATTCTTGTATGCAACAACTCTATCAACCTTCTCCTTAAGAGAAGCCTCGTCGAAGAGCTCACTCACCTGAAAACCAATCTTAGCATATTTATCTGAATAGAAAGGAGCAATACCCGACTTTGTCGAGCCAAATGACTTTCCAGCAAGTCTCGCTTCCTCGTATGTATCGAAATCAACATGATACGGCATAAGAATCTGTGCCCTGTCCGATACAAGAATCTTAGGTGCCGGCACACCTCTGTCCTCCAGGCTCTTAATCTCATTGAAGAGATAAGGAATGTTGAGTGCAACTCCGTTACCTATAACACTTGTTGTATGATTATAGAATACACCCGATGGAAGAAGATGAAGTGCGAACTTGCCATAGTCATTGATAATGGTATGGCCTGCATTGCTTCCTCCCTGAAAACGAACAATAATATCCGACTCCTCAGCAAGCATATCTGTAATCTTACCCTTGCCTTCGTCTCCCCAGTTTGCTCCGACAATAGCCTTAACCATGGTTATTCCTCCTAAATAGTCAATAATAATGTATGAATCTTATCATACTTTTAATTTGATAGTATGGGTTCAAGCCCATACTGTTGTAGTATACTATAAAAACTCATTTATGTAAATGCAATAAACGAAAAATACAAAATATATTACAAGGAAAAATTTTTCCGATTCCACTTCGTTTTTTACTGCAATACCTGTTTTATCCTGTATAATCTGTAAACAGCCGGTTAAAGCTCTGCCTTGTCAATTCTTTGAAAGCACAGCTTCAAGAACATCGAAGAAATTTTCAAAAGTCTTTCTGCAGCACATCGGATTCTCAATCACAATTCCGTCCGCCGCAAGTCCTGTTACCGCAAATGCCATAGCCATCCTATGGTCATCAAAGGTCTTAATGTGTGCCGGCTGCGGTATGCCATGACAGATATAGATACCCTCTTTTCCATCCTCTGTAAATGTTCCGCACTCAATATTCATGGCACGAAGATTGGTAAGTACCGCTTCTATTCTGTCCGATTCCTGAAGCCTTATGTGGCCAACATTATGTATCCTTGTTGTTCCCTGTGCAAACGGAGCGATTGCAGCAAGCGTCATACTCTGGTCGGAGAAATCATTCATATCAACGTCCACCGGCTTCAATATTCCACCATCCGGTGCATCAACCTGTATGCCCTCCCCTGTCTGATTCACTGTACATCCCATTTTTTTCAGTACATCAAGAAATTTCATGTCCCCCTGCATCATTCCGTATCTGCTCTCCCTCACAGTGACACTTCCGCCGGTAACAGCCGCCGCCGCCCAGAAATAACATGCCGCCGAGATATCCGGCTCAATATAATATTTCCCTGTATTATACCTCTGTCCTGCCCCTACATGATAATCATGTCCATCATATTCTACATTGCACCCAAAAGCTTTCATCATTGCAGAGGTTATCCTTATATATGCCCCATCTGTCTTTTCGCTGGTTATCTTAATGTCAAGCCCCTCAGGAATAAGCACTCCCGCCATCATGAGTGCACTCAAAAACTGGGTACTGCGGCTTATATCTATATGGACAACCGCGGGCCTATCTCCCGCATTGCCGGTTCCTGTATCCATAAAAGCGGTATTCTGTGCATTATCCGGACTGCAGTTCTTATCCGGCACACCATGACAGCCGCGTCCTCTCACCTTCACCGGCAGATGTCCCTTCTCACCGAGATATTCAAATTCGGCTCCTAACTCTGTCAATGCTTCAAAAAGCGAATCCATTGGCCTTGCCTGCATCTGCGGTGTGGCATTTATTGTATATCCGCCGTCTGAGAGCGCAAGCATTGCTGTGAGGAAACGTGCCGCAGTACCGGCGCTCCCCACGTCTATCGTGCCTGTCCTGTTAGGTATTTTTCCACCAAGCCCATCTATCTCCACCCTTTTATCCACTTCATCGACATCCACATTGTACCCTAATGCTTTAAGGCTCCCTATGAAATGTCTCGAATCATCCGAAAATAATGCCCCTTCAAGAACCGTGTGACCGCAAGCCATCGCTGCCATAAACAGTGCCCTGTTGGTCACGCTCTTAGAACCCGGAACCGTAACACATGCCCTTATAGGATGAACTGCCCTCCTTACCTTATATACACTGCCTGTTTCACCTGCACCCATGATATTCCTCGCTTCTTATTTTTGCTTTTATAATTTTTTTGATGGGGACAAAACATGTTATGTATACCTGGCTATGTATAACGTATTATGTTTATGCATATCACGACTTTTGGGAGAAGCTTAGATGTTCTTAGAACTCTGCTAAGTCCCCAGCCAAAAGCAGCACGGATGCTGCTTTAGAAGCAATGCATACACGGATGTATGCCGGCTTCGGTGGCGGACATATAGAATACCTTTATCAGAGTTCTTAGAACATCTTGCTTCGGACAACGGAGCTGATATGCATAAACATAATACGTTATACACTCATGCACTAGACTGGCATGCTTTACCAAACGAATGTTTATAAAAAATTAATTGTTTTTTTGCCGCACATCTGTTATATTCATACTATAACAATGACGTATCGGAGGAATTACAGCTATGGTATTTACGATTGATTTTAACAGTGATGAGGCTATATATGTGCAGCTATGTAATCAGATAATCACCTGTATTGCCATGGATGAGATGCATGAGGGTGATGTACTGCCGTCAGTGAGACAGCTAGCTGAGGTTGTAGGTGTCAATATGCACACTGTCAACAAGGCGTATTCGGTGCTTCGTGAGGAAGGCTTTATCAAGCTTGACAGGAGAAGAGGCGCGGTGATTGCAGTGGATGTAGACAAGATACGTGCCATGCAGGAGCTCACCGATGATATGCGTGTTATAGTTGCCAAGGCATTATGTAAGAATCTCACACCGGAGGAGATACATGCTCTGGTTGATGAGATAATAAGTGAATATATAGGGGAGGACTAATCGAATGTTATGTGAGATTTGTGGAGAAAATGAGGCGACCTTCCACTATTCGGAGGTTGTCAATGGCAATAAGACAGAGCATCACCTTTGCAGTGAATGTGCAGCTAAGACTGATATAAGTTATTACACTAATCTGCTTGACAGTGACGGAAGACTAGGACAGTTGCTTTCCGGTCTTCTTGGAATGCCGATAGCAGGCGAGCAGGATGACCCTAAGACACATGTTGTATGTCCGGGCTGTCATTTGAGCTATGGTGATTTTATAAAGAACAGCGCTTTTGGATGTGCAGAGTGCTATAATGTGTTTGGACCGTTACTCGATGACAGCATCAAGAAGATACAGGGAAGTGTGAATCATCAAGGAAAGAAGCCTTACAGACTTATGAAGTCGATGAGGAGCATGAACGCACAGGTTAATGAAGATGACTCAGATGCTGATATGAATGCAGACGGGCTTGATATTGAGGAAAATAAGCCTGAGAAAAGAGAGAAGAAGCCTACAAGAGCAGCACTTTTACATGAGATAGATGTTATGGACAAGAGACTTAAGCAGGCTGTGCTTGAGGAAGATTATGAGGAGGCAGCAAGATTACGCGACCATATTAAGGACTTGAAAAGTCAGATTGAGGGGGCGGATGACAATGCTTAAATGGTATGACAAGAAAGGGAAAAATTCCGATGTAGTACTTTCAAGCCGTATCAGGCTTGCGAGGAATACGACAGAGTATCCGTTTTCAACCAAGATAAGTGCCGATGAGGGAAAAAATCTTGTTGACAGAGTATTTGAGTGTATAAGTGACAGTGAGTATGCGGATGGTTTTGAGCTGAAGCGTATGAATGGAATCGGCGACAATCAAAGACAGCTTCTGTATGAACAGCAGGAGATTAACAGATATATGGCAGGGCGCAAGGACGGAGCTGCAGCACTTTCACATGATGGCAGCTTATCGATAATGGTCAATAGTGAGGATCATATCAGAATACAGACGATGATATCGGGGATGGATATGGAAGCGTGCCTCAAATCGGCTAATTTGTACGATGATTTTCTGGAGGAACATTTTAATTACGCTTTCAGTGAAAAGTATGGATATCATACAACATATCCTACGAATGTCGGAACCGGAATGAGAGCCGCATACAGACTGCATCTTCCGGTGCTTGCCAACACTAAGAAGCTGCAACTGCTTGCAAATGAGCTCGGACGATTCGGAGTCAGGATGTCTGCATGCTTTGGTGAGGGCATGAATGGCATGGGTGATATCTATCAGTTCTCAAATCAGAGAACTTTAGGACAGTCTGAGGAGGATATCATTCATAATCTTGATTCTGTAGTACAGCAGATTGTACGTCAGGAGCGCTCACTGAGGAAGGATTATCTTGAATCAGGAAGAATAAGAGCGGAAGATGAAGCATATAAGTCTTATGGCGTGTTAAAATATTCAAGATGTCTTAATCTTAAGAACGCTATGGTTTTATTATCCGAGATACGTTTAGGTCTGTGCCTTGGGACAATCAGGTTCAAGGACGCAGAGGATTTTTCAGCCTACTCCATGATGCTTGCCATCCAGCCGAGGACATTGCAGTACAACAACGGCAAGGAGAAGGCAATGTCGGTTGAGGAGATAGATGTGCTTCGTGCAAAGTATATCAGGGAGCATCTACCGGAGCTTGACGAATAATAAAAACATATAATATATATTTAAGTCGGTATACAGAGGAATTATAGTGTGAAAATAAAGCTGATGCTATTGTTTTTCACACGGCTATTTGTGCCGCAGGCGCCACAAAGTAGTCTTTATCGCAGAGCAAAATCCGATATTTTGCTTGCGATTCTTCCGGTATTAGAAAATGCCTGCGGAATGGAGAATATTATGCAGATAGGATTTACAAAGAAAGCTGAGGAAGCTTTAGAGCTTGCGGCAGAAGCTGCAAGTGAACTTGGGCATACATCAGTCGGGACAGAGCATATTCTGCTGGGACTGTTAAGACAGGGAGAATGTGTTGCAAGTGAGGTCCTTATTGAGAACGGAGCTGACGAGGAAAGAATAGTGTCAATCTTAGAGCAGCTTATCTCACAGGATAACAATGTGAATGTAGCAGAGCCTAATTCATATACACCAAGAGCGAGAAGAGTGCTTGACCAGGCAGCAAGGGAGGCAGTACGCTTTAAGGCGCAGCTTATAGGAACAGAGCACATTCTTATTGCGATTATTAAGGAGAGCGAGAGCGTTGCACTCAGACTTTTAAATACAATAGGTGTCAACATTCAGAAGACATATGTTGACCTTCTTATTGCCATGGGGGAGGACAGCAGCGCTTACAAGGAGGATTTTCAGGGAAATAAGCCTAAGAACAAGAAAAATCCAACAGCTACGCTTGACCAGTACAGCAGAGATCTGACAAAGCTTGCAGCAGAAGGAAAGCTTGACCCTGTTATCGGCAGAGAGAAAGAGATACAGAGAGTTATTCAGATAACAAGCAGACGAACCAAGAATAATCCTTGTCTTATAGGTGAACCGGGTGTTGGTAAGACAGCAG
>ERZ860590.1634-NODE-1634-length-11085-cov-4.531278_pt1 | contig 11085 bp, 13 predicted proteins | sample MGYA00509975_ERZ860590 | MGnify/ENA primary metagenome ERZ860590 (study PRJEB30046, sample SAMN00715250) | human gut metagenome | study: EMG produced TPA metagenomics assembly of the A metagenome-wide association study of gut microbiota in type 2... | reverse complement strand
GCAGGCCGTCGGCGATGAGCACCTGACAGCCGGTAGTCATGGGCCAGAAGCCGTTGAGCTGGGCACAGGTCAGGTGCTCCAGCGCGTTTTTGCGGCTGCCCGGATACAGGGTGTTGCAGTCGGTCAAAAAGGGCATCCCCCCCTGCTCCTTGCACAGGTCGGCCACCACCTTGGCGTAGTTGGGCCGCAGAAAGGCCAGGTTGCCCAGCTCACCAAAATGCATTTTGATGGCCACGAACTTGCCGTCCATGTCAATGTCCTTGATGCCGGCGGCGATGCACAGACGGCGGAGCTTTTCCAGCAGGCTGGTGCCCACGGGACAGCGGAAATCGGTATAATAAACGTTGGATGCTTCCATGGTGTTTTTCCTCCCTGATAACCTTTTTCTGTGTGCGGCACACGGCCGCAAAATACTCTCTGCTCCCAGTATAGCATACTTCCGGGCATGAGAAAAGGGACGGCGCCGACCGTCCCTTCTGCATTTTTTACCTTCAGGCAATGGCGGTGATGGCCGCAACTGCCAGCACGATAAGGCCCAGCACGATGCGGTACACGCCAAAGAACTTGAAGTTGTGCCGCTTGACGTAGTCCATCAGGAAGCGGATGGCCCCCATGCTCACCGCAAAGGCCACCACGCAGCCCACCACCAGAACGGCGATCTCGGTGCCGGTCATGGCCGCGCCCGAAAGCGCGAACTTGAGCACCTTGAGCAGCGAGGCACCCGCCATGACCGGAATGGCCAGATAGAAGGTGAACTCCGCCACGCAGGCGCGGGACAGGCCCAGCAGCAGGCCGCCCACGATGGTGGCACCGGAGCGGGAGGTGCCGGGGATGATGGCCAGGCACTGCCACACGCCGATGAGCAGGGCATCCCGGTAGGTGATCTGCTCCAGACGCATCACATGGGGCGTGGCGCGGCGGTTCTCCACCACCAGGAACAGCACACCGTACAGGATGAGCATGGCGGCCACCGTGATGTAATTGTAGAAGTGCGCCTCCATCCAGTCGTCCAGCGGGCTGATGACCAGCACCGGCAGGGTAGCGGCCACCACCTTGAACCACAGGTTCCAGACACTGGGCTTGGAGATCACACGGCCCTGCCGCAGACCAAAGGGCCACAGCTTGCCCCAGAACAGCACCACCACGGCCAGAATGGCACCCAGCTGGATGACCACCCGGAACATGGACATGAACTCTTCACTGGCATTGAACTTGACGACCTGCTCCACAAGGATCATGTGACCGGTGGAGGAGATGGGCAGCCACTCGGTAATGCCCTCCACGATACCCATCAGGATCGCTTTGATGATCTCGAAAAACGTAATAAATCCCTCCTGCAGCACCCGGTTGGATGCGTAGTTTTTTCAAAAGCAGTTCCAGTATACCATACTATGAGCCCCTGTGCATACAGATTATAGAAATTTTCCCCCGGGCGCTGTATTTATCTGCCCCGGGAAATGTGCTATACTATAAAAATAAGAAGTCTGTCCGCTTTCTGCGCCCGGCGCTGAAAGCACTGAGAACAACGAGGTGAACCTTCATGAACATACTGGTGATCGGCTGCGATCAGGTGGGTGCGGCGCTGATCCGCGATCTGGAGCGCATCGGCCATGATATCTCGGTGGTGGAAAAGGACCCCGAGCAGCTCAAGCGTCTGGATGCCTTTGACGATTATACCTTTCACGGCACTGCCCTTGTGGGCGACCCTACCGACCCGGACACCCTGCGCCGGGGCGGCGTGGAGAACTGCGACGCCGTGGCGGCGGTGACCGAGGAGGACTCGGTGAACCTGATGGCGGCGCAGCTGGCAAAGAACATCTTCCGCCGGGATAAAGTCATCTGCCGGGTGTCCGACCCGCATCTGCAAATTTTATACCACAAGGCCTACGAGCTGGAGACCATCTGCCCCACCGTGCTGACTGAGCAGGCGGTGTTCCGGGCACTTTCCAAGTAAAACAGCCTGTTTTTGCTTTACAGACCGTAGAATGAGGTAACGATATGAAAGTTTGTATTGCCGGCGGCGGCCGGGTGGGCATGTATCTTGCCCAAAGCCTGCTGTCCCACCACCATAAGGTGACCATCATCGAGCCGCAGGAGGCGCTGTGCCGCACCCTTGCGGATACGCTGGATATCCCGGTCATCTGCGGCGACTCCTTGAGCTTTGACACCCTGCGCACCGCCGACGTGGCCAGCTGCGACGCCTTTGTGGCGGTGACCAACACCGACGAGACCAATCTGGTGGCCTGCCAGATCGCCAAGCGGGAGTTTGGTGTGAACCGCACCGTGGCGCGCGCCTCCAACCCCAAAAACCGGGACATCCTGCACACGCTGGGCGTGGACACCGTGGTGTGCGGCACCGACAACCTGAGCCATATCCTGGAGCGGGAGATCGAGACCGACACCATCCGGCAGCTGCTGTCTCTGGGCGGCGGCACTGCCAGCCTGAACGAGATCCTGCTGCCGGAGGACTTTCAGTTTGCGGGCAAGGAGATCAAGGAGATCCCCATTCCCGGTGATGCCATTCTGGTCAGCATCACCCGGGATACCGAGTTCATCATCCCTCACGGCAGCACGGTGCTGCTGCCGTGGGATAGGCTGCTCTGCCTGACACAGGACGACACCCTGCATCTGCTGATGGATGCATGGGGTCTTTCCTCCCACAAATGAGCGAGCAGGAGCTGCTGCGCACCGCGCTGGTGCTGCCGCCCCGCGCCCGCCGGGTGCTCTGCGTCTGGGCAGCTGTGCCCGGGCTGGTCTGTGCACCTTTTGCCTTCTGGCAAAGCGTGTGGGCGGGCGCGGTCTTTTGCGTTATTTGGGCGGCGCTGGTGGCGCTTGTCCGGGCGCGCTGCTGCAGCTTTGTCGCCGCCCTGACGGCGGACAGCGTCACGGTGCAGTCCGGGGTGGCTATCCCTGTGCTGCACCGCATCCCGCGCCGGGCGGTCACCGGGGTGCAGCTGCTGCGCACCCCGCTGCTGTGGGCGGCAGGGTGCACCGTGCTCCTTGTGCGCAGCCCGGGCTTGCAGCTGGTACTTCCCGGCATCCCCGCCGCACAGGCGACCGCGCTGGCGGCGGTACTGATGGAGGGCAACGTATGAACCGGGAAAAGCACTTTCACCCGCTGGCGGCACTGCATCTGCTGCGCAAGACCCTGCTGGTCTACCTTCTGCCGCTGGTACAGGTGCTTTTTGACCGCAACTGGGACGCCCTGCACGCGGCGCTGCGGCAGGACCTTGTATTGCTCTTCTTTATCAGCGCCGTGTGCTGGGCGGTGTACTATGGCGGCCGCTGGCAGGTGGATGCCGAGGGCACGGTACACGTCAGCTGGCGGCTTGGCGTGCGGCTGGACCGCGCCCTGCGCGCCGAGGGGCTGGCGGCGCTGATGCTGGAGCAGCCCCTGCTCTACCGCTTGGCCGGTGCCTGCCGGGTGGTGCTGTACCCTGTTGGGCAGACCAAGACCATCACGCTGTATCTTACCCGGCAGCAGGCCGAGGAACTTGCCGATGTGCTGCTGCCGGTGACAGACCCGCTATGGCACGCGCCCAAGGGCGGCGAAAAGCTGGCCTTTACGGTGCTGGGTGCCAACGGCCTGTCCACTTTGATTTTATGGTGGCTGGCCATCCACCAGACCCAGAGCTACGCCCCGGATGCCCAGACCGCTGCCCTTGCGCAGCTGGGACAGCTGGCGGCGTTTGCCGCCCGCTGGCTGCCGCTGGGCACGGCGTGGCTGCTGGTGCTGGCGGGTACGCTGTTCTGCATCAGTCTGGTGCGCAGCGCCTTGCAGGCGGTGCATTATACCGTCTGGCGCACCGATACCCAGCTGGGCAGCCGGGGCGGGCTTGTACGCCGGTACGAGATGCGGCTGCGGCTCAGCCAGCTGAACTATGCCGACCTGCGCCGCTCCCCCGCCACATGGGCGCTGCATTACTGCCCAGTATTTGTCTCGGCAGGGGCGTGCCGCCCGGAGCTGCCCTTGTTCGTCTGGCGGGAGGGCACCCCGCTGCTGCGGGAACTGCTGCCCGAGATGGCGCAGCTGCCCCCGGACACCTGCGCCGACACCACTGACCGCAGCATGGTGTTCTTTTTACCGGCGGGCATCCCGCTGGCGCTCTGTCTGCTGCTGACGGCGGTGTCCCGCACCACCCTGCCTGCCCTTACCCTGCCGCTGCTCATCCCCACCGGGGTATTTGCCGCCCTGCTGGGCGCTGCCGCCGTAGGCTGGCACCGGGAGGGCGTATGGCAGCAGCAGGGACAGCTGCTGCTCTGTCGGCAGCACCGGTTCCATCTGCACCAGCTGTGCGTGTTCCACCCGGACACCTGCTTTGCCGCATTGCAATCCCCTTGGGCGGTGACGGTGCAGCGCGCCAACCTGACCCTTGTATTTCCCGGCAAAGAAAAGGTCACGGTGCGCAGCGTGCCGCTGGCGGCTCTTGATTTTCTGGAGATATAGAAGTATACTTGCGATGCCCCGCTGAACCTACGGTCGGCGGGGCATTTTTGTAACACAGAGCAACGGAGACTATTTTATGATAAAGACTGTATTATTTGATCTGGACGGCACCCTGCTGAACACCATCGACGACCTTGCCGATGCCGGCAACTGGGTGTGCGCCCAAAACGGCTGGCCCACCTTTACGGTGGCACAGTTCAAGCTGATGGTGGGCAACGGCATCCCCAAGCTGGTGGAGCGGTTCTCCCCCGCTGACGCCCGCACCCCGGCGCAGCTGGCGGCGACGCTGGCGCAGTTCACCGCCCGGTACGATGCCCACAAGGAGGATAAGACCGCGCCCTACCCCGGCATTCCGGCGCTGCTGGACGCACTGAATGCCGAGGGCATCCAGTGCGCGGTATTCTCCAACAAAGCCGATGCCCTGTGCGGCGGCATCATTGCCCACTACTTTGGCACCGGCCGCTTTGACGCCGTGCGGGGCAACCGCCCGGGCGTACCTACCAAGCCCGACCCCACCGGGTTGTACGCCCTGATGACCGAGCTGGGCGCAGACCCCGCCGCCACCCTTTTTGTGGGCGACAGCGACGTGGACATCCTCACCGGGCACAATGCGCAGCTGCCCGCCATGGGCGCGCTGTGGGGCTTCCGCGGCCGCGCCGAGCTGACCGCCGCCGGTGCCGATGCGCTGGCAGAGGTGCCGGAGGACATCCTGCGGTATGTGCAGGAGCAGAATAAATAAAAACACGGAAAGATCTGCGGATCTTCCCGTGTTTTTGCGTATTTTTGCGGATCAGGATGCCGATTCCAGCGGGTCTACCACCACAGGGCAGGTCTCGTACAACTCGATCGGGTCCAAGTCCACACAGCTGCCGGGGTCCCGGTCACCGGTCACATCCCATGCAGCGGTATCGTTCAGGACGGTCAGGCGGTTTTTGAAAAAAGCTTCATCCTGCAAGGGCGCAAAGACCCCGCCCAGCGCAAGCAGCGGCTTTGCGTCATACAGACGCACAGAGCCATCGTTGAAATAGAGGTACACTGTAAAGTCCTTGCCCGCAACAGCCTGCAAGACCTTGGGGAACAACGTATCCATAGAGATGCCTCCTTTTTTAGATCAGCGGTGCAATGTGATTGAGCGGTGCAGCAGTTCTGGCCAGTTCCCAGTTCTGCATCAGCTCATCCTTATGCAGCTCACACCATGCAAGGATCAGCTTCAGCTGCCGCCCCGGCAATGCACCACGGATCACACAGGAATTTTGAATATCGATCAATGCCTTGAATCCGCCGTATTCGGCGTGAAAATGCGGCGGATTATGGTCACTGTAAAACATTGTGACCCGTATCCCGCAAAACAAACTGATCTCTGGCATAACACATCCCACCTTTTCAACGTAAGTATATCTTATTTTTTGAAAAAAGTCTATCCTGTATTATGTAGCTAGGCTTCCCATCCGGGACAAAGCAAAAACGCCCTTGCGCATTGCGCAAAGGCGTTTTTATGACCCGTACGGGAATCGAACCCATGTTACAGCCGTGAAAGGGCCGTGTCTTAACCGCTTGACCAACGGGCCTTAGAAATACAGAGCTTCGCTAAAACCTCCGACTTTCATCATCCACTATTGCGGACGACCGTCCCCCTTATCTTAGCGAAACTCTGTAATGTGGTAGCGGTAACTGGATTTGAACCGGTGACACTTCGGGTATGAACCGAATGCTCTAGCCAACTGAGCTATACCGCCACATATTTAACTTGCACTCGAACGGTGCTTTATTATTATATCCATAGATGCCCCTTTTGTCAACACATATTTTCAAAAAATTTTGCAGTTTTTTGAGATTCTTAATTTATTTACATAGGTGCGTTGAAATATTGGTTTTCTTGTTGCTTTTGCGGCAAAAAGCACCGCTTCCCTGTACGGAAAGCGGTGCTTTTTTCAACCTTTTTCTGTCCGGTTGTGGAAAACCCGGTGCAGTTTTAGTTCTTCTTATTGGTGGGGACCATGACCTTCAGCCCGCCCATGTACGGCTGCAGCACTTCGGGGATGGTCACGCTGCCGTCGGCCTGCAGATGGTTCTCCAGGAAGGCGATCAGCATACGCGGAGGTGCCACGCAGGTGTTGTTCAGGGTGTGGGCCAGATAGGTCTTGCCATCCTTGCCCTTGATGCGGATGTGCAGGCGGCGTGCCTGTGCGTCACCCAGATTGGAGCAGGAGCAGACCTCGAAGTACTTCTGCTGGCGGGGGCTCCAAGCCTCGATATCGCAGCTCTTGACCTTCAGGTCAGCCAGATCGCCGGAGCAGCAGTTCAGCTGGCGCACGGGGATCTCCATGCTGCGGAACAGCTCCACGGACATCTTCCACAGCTTCTCGTACCAGTCGGCGCTCTCCTCGGGGCGGCAGACCACGATCATCTCCTGCTTCTCGAACTGGTGGATGCGGTAGATGCCGCGCTCCTCGATGCCGTGTGCGCCCTTCTCCTTGCGGAAGCAGGGGCTGTAAGAGGTCAGGGTCAGGGGCATCTTGCTCTCGTCCAGCGTCTGGTCGATGAAGCGGCCGATCATGGTGTGCTCGCTGGTGCCGATGAGGTACAGATCCTCACCCTCGATCTTGTACATCATGGCGTCCATCTCGGGGAAGGACATGACGCCCTGCACCACGTTGCCGTGCATCATGAAGGGCGGGATGACGTAGGTGAAGCCCTTGTTGATCATAAAGTCGCGGGCATAGGCCAGCACAGCCTCGTGCAGGCGTGCAATGTTGCCCAGCAGGTAGTAGAAGCCGTTACCGGCCACACGGCCTGCGGCGTCCATATCAATGCCGTCAAAACTCTCCATGATCTCGGTGTGGTACGGGATGGGGAAATCCGGCACCACAGGCTCGCCGAAGCGCTGGGCTTCCACGTTATAGGTATCGTCCGGGCCGATGGGCACGCTGGGGTCGATCATCTGGGGAATGGAGTACATGATCTCCTGAATGCGGGCAGACAGTTCCTCCTCTTCCTTCTCCAGCTCTGCCATCTTGTCAGCGTCCGCCTTGACGGCGGCGTTGTTGGCGTCGATCTGTGCCTGCAGCTCAGCCTTCTGTGCCTCATCGGTGCACTTCTTCAGCTGACCGAACAGCGGGCCGTTGGCCTTGCTCAGCTTGTTGCGGGCAGCCTTCAGGCTCTCAACTTCCTTCAGGCACTCGCGGTACTTTGCGTCCTTCTCGATGACTTCATCCACCAGAGGGAGCTTGGCATCCTGGAACTTCTTCTTGATGTTTTCCTTGACAGCATCCGGGTTGTCACGGACAAATTTGATATCAAGCATGATTTACTCTCCTTACTCTATTTCGGTTCGCACGGGCAGGTAAGCCCTTTCCCATGCCGTTCAAAGGCGGCGTGCCGCCTTGGATCGCTATGTTTTTCTTCTCGGTCAGGCTTGCCTTCGTACAACCCTCTCAGTCGGGCTGGCGGCGTATACGAAAAGCTTCCATCGGCTGCCAGGGCCTCTCCTACCAGGCAACAACAATGACGGAGAGGTTTAATCCTCAACCTGATATTGCCCTAATAAGTTTGCAAAAGCCTTCAGCTGTTCATCCGAGTAGAAGTGGACGGTCAGCTTGCCCTTGCCGTCGTGGTAGGCCACATTGACCTCACTGCCCAGCGCCTGCTTCAGGCTCTCCTCCACCTCCACAGGCAGGGTGCCGCGCGGGGCGGGCTCCACAGGCTCTTTGGGGGGCTTGGCCAGCTTCTTGCACAGGGTCTCTGCCTGCCGGACGTTCAGCTCATGGTCGGCAATGATCTGTGCCGCCTGCTCCTGCAGCTCCGGGGTGGGCAGGCCCAGCACCACCTTTGCGTGGCCGGTGGTGAGAAAACCACTTTTCAGCAGCTCCAGCACCGTTTCGGGCAGATTGAGCAGACGCAGGCTGTTGGCCAGTGCGCTGCGGCTCTTGCCCAGCTTGCGGGCAGCCTGCTCCTGGGTCAGGTCACAGCGCAGCATCAGCTCCCGGATGCCGGCGGCTTCTTCCACCGGGTCCAGATCCTCACGCTGGAGGTTTTCCACCAACGCCAGCTCCATGGCCTGCTCATCCGTGACATCCTTCACGACGACGGGTGCCTCGGTCAGGCCCGCCATCCGGCAGGCACGCCAGCGGCGCTCACCGGCCACGATGAGATAGCGGTCCACTCCGTGGGGCCGCACCGCGATGGGCTGCAGCAAACCGTGCTCTGAGATGCTGGCCGCCAGCTCTGCCAGCGTTTCCTCATCAAAGGTCTTGCGGGGCTGAGCCGGGTCCGGCTCGATCTCCCGCAGGGGCAGCGTCTCGATCCGGTTATCGGACTCAAAGCTGGGGGCTGTGTCCTCAAACAGACTTTCCAGCCCCCGGCCCAGTCCTCCTCTTTTTTTTGCCATAGGTTACGCTTCCCCCTGCTTCACTTGTTCCAGTGCGCTTTTCTGCCCGGCGGGGGCACTGTTCCCTTTTGTGCGGCGGCGTGCCGGTTCATGCGGGCGGTTGTTCTTTACGAACTCAATGGCGAGATCCATATAGGCCTCGCTGCCCTTGCCCTTGGGCTCATAGAAATTGATGGGCTGGCCGTAGCTGGGCGCTTCCGAGATCCGGATGGTGCGCGGGATGGTGGTCTTGTAGACCTTGGTGCCAAAATACTTTTTGACCTGATCCACCACCTGCAGCGTCAGATTGAACCGCCCGGAGAACATGGTGAACACCACGCCCTCGATGTCCAGATAGGGGTTGTACTTCTTGCGGATGGTCTTGAGGGTGCTGATGAGCTCCGACAGGCCCTCCAGTGCGTAATACTCACACTGGATGGGGATAAGCACGCTGTCGCAGGCGCACAGACCGTTCAGGGTGAGCAGATCCAGGCTGGGCGGGCAGTCCACAAAGATGAAGTCGTAGTCCTTCTGCACCGAAGCCAGCGCCTTGCGCAGGCGGCTTTCGCGGCCCGGCAGATCGATCATTTCCAGACCCGCCCCCGCCAGCCGGGTGTTGGAACCGATAACATCGGTGCGGAACTCGGTCTTGCGGATGGCATCCTTTGCCTCCGCCTCACCGATCAGCAGCTCATAAGTACCCACATCGACACTCCGCTTGGGAATGCCGTAACCGGTGGTGGTATTACCCTGCGGGTCCAGATCGACGATGAGCGTCTTTTTGCCCAGAGCCGCAACGCAGGACGAAAGGTTCACGGCCGTGGTGGTCTTGCCCACGCCGCCTTTTTGGTTTGCAATTGCAACGATTTTAGCCACGCTCTTTGTTTCCTCCCGGGAAAATTATTTGTTCCACGTGGAACATTCGAGGCCGGGCCCCGCTGTTTTCCCGCCAGCAAAGCCCCTTTAAAGACTAGTATAGCACATCAGCGCGGCCTTTTGAACCGGTTTCCCGATTATTTTGCGTAAAAACCCTGTGGAATTGCATTTTTTGTGAAAATTGCGATGCGTTTTATCTTTGCGCGGCTGCGGTTGGAATGCGCACCGTGTATTCGATATAGCCGTCCCGCTCTTCCCTGTGGGCCGTAGCAGGCACACCGTTGTCCGTCATCAGTCGGATGGCATGGTCGATGGTGTTGACAAAGATGCGCACATCCTTGACCATGGAGATACGGTGTCTGCCCGGGGCGGCGGCATTGAGCACCTGCTCAATGTACAGGTCGGTCTGCCGGGCATTCATCCGCCGCTTGGCAATGGTGATAAGGGCTTCGCTCCGCCGGTTCTCGGGCAGACGCAGGACAGCCCGGGCGTGGCGCTCGGTCAGGCCATTGTCCAGCACGAACTTTCTTTGGTCCGCCGTCAGCTGCAGCAGCCGCAGCTTCTTGGCAAGGGTGGGCTGTGCCATGCCCAGCCGTTTGGCCGCCTCGGCCTGGGTGCAGTCCCAAAGGGCGATCACATCCCGCAGCCCCTGTGCCTGCTCAAAGGGGTTCAGGTCTTCCCGCTGGATGTTTTCCAGCAGACCCAGCGCCGCCGTCCGCTGGTCGCCGCAGTCACAGAGGATGGCCGGGATGGTCTCCATCTTGGCCAGCTTGCAGGCGCGGAGCCGCCGCTCCCCAGCCACCAGCTCCTAACCACCCTCGATCTTCCGCACCGAGATGGGCTGCAGCAGGCCGTTTTCCCGGATGCTCTGAGCCAGCCCCGCCAGCTCCTTTTCATCAAAAACCGTCCGGGCCTGAAACGGCGAGGGACGGATGCTTTCCACAGGCAGGGTGTAGATCTTTCCGGCAGATTTCTTCCATTCAAACATGATTCTTTCCCCTTTCGCTGAAATGTGACGCAGTTTTTCACTGTTTCCCGGGAAACGGTGGAAAACTCACTCATTGCAGTTCCAGTGTACCAGAAATCAAAAAGCCCTGCCAGAAGAATCGTTCGGCAGGGCTTGGCATTTATCTTGCGGTTTTGCGTTATTTCAGCGGAGACTTTGCGATCTTTCCACCGTTTCTGGGGTAGGCTGTCGGAGTTTGCGAAATCTTTTTGCAGAGGATGAGGGTGCGGGTATCGCCGCCCGGCAGATGCAGGGTGCGAGTTTCCTTGTACTCGCCGCCCAGCTTCCGGATGGCACCGCGGGCAGCGGCCAGTTCCTCCTCGCCGGAAGATCCCTTCATGGCAAGGAAGCTGCCACCCACCTTGACCAGCGGCAGGCAGTACTCGGCCA
>ERZ860590.1633-NODE-1633-length-11103-cov-3.072502_pt1 | contig 11103 bp, 8 predicted proteins | sample MGYA00509975_ERZ860590 | MGnify/ENA primary metagenome ERZ860590 (study PRJEB30046, sample SAMN00715250) | human gut metagenome | study: EMG produced TPA metagenomics assembly of the A metagenome-wide association study of gut microbiota in type 2... | reverse complement strand
GTCGGGTGGCCGGTGCGGTGAAGATTCCCGTTTCGGTGAAACTGCCCATGCGCCTGACCAATGTCTTCGCCTTGTCGAGCGCTTTGCTCGGTCACGGGGCCCGGGGCGTAGTCTTTTTCAACCGTTTCTTCGAGCCGGACGTGGATGTCGAGCGGATGACTTTCGTAGAGAGTTCGCCTTACAGCGAGCCGACGGAATTGCGCAACGTCCTGCGTATGGTGGCGATCTGTTCGGCCGTGTTGCCGCAGTTGGACCTTTCTGTTTCGACGGGCGTGCACGATGGCGAGGCTGCGGTCAAAGCGCTTTTGTGCGGAGCCGAGGCAGTGCAGGTCTGCACGGCGATCCACCAGAAGGGATTCGAAGTCATTGCCGAAATGAACGAGTACATCGACCGTTGGTCCGAGCGGCAGGGTTTCGGTTCGCTCGATGAGTTCCGGGGGCGTCTGAATTTCAAGAACGACACTTCGGCCATGTTCCAGCGCGTACAGTATATGAAGTATTTCCCGTCGGAGGCGAAATAGTATTTGCCGGAATAGTTTCGGTTTTTGATAAAGAGTGGGCCGTCCAGTTGTCGGACGGCCCACTCTTTTGGATATGTGTTTTTGGGGTTAATATTCGATCTTGTCGAGAATCCCTTGCAGGTAAGCGATCGCCACGCCGTAGTTGGTCATCGGGACGTGCTGGGCGCGGGCCTGGGCGACGCGGCTCAATACGTGGCGCCGGTTGAACATACAGGCGCCGCAGTGGATTACCAGGTCGTAGGGCGTGAGGTCGGCGGGAAAGTCCGTGCCGGCAACCACATCGACCCGCAGTGCGGGTCCGATCCGTTTGCGGAGCATCGCCGGAATTTTGACCCGGCCGATGTCTTCGCCCACCGGAGCGTGCGTGCAGGCTTCGGCGATCAGCACGCGGGAGTCTTCGCGGAGCTGCCCGATGGCTGCCGCGCTCTCCACGAAGTAGTCGATGTCGCCCTTGTAACGGGCGAAGAGCACCGAGAACGAAGTTAGCAGGCTTGCGGCGGGCTTCTGCGCATAGACAGTCGAGAAAACCTGCGAGTCGGTGATAATCAGTTTCGGCGGTGCGGCCAGCGACGAGAGCGTGCCTTCGATCTGGTCGGTGGTACAGCAGACCACGCGGCACTTCTTATCGAGCAGCTCGCGGATCGTCTGGACTTGCGGCAGGATGAGGCGTCCCTTGGGGGCCTGGATATCCTGCGGCATAACGAGCATCACCACGTCGCCTGTCGAGGCGAGGCTGCCTGTGATTTCGGGCTGGTTGTAGTCTTCGGGCAGGTTGCGGATCAGGGCTTCGCGCAGGGCGTCGAGTCCCGTTCTGTCCGAGGCGCTGACCCGGAGCGGCCGTTGTCCGAAAAGCGCTTCGGCTTCCGCATCGGACATACCTGTAAACAAGTCGGCCTTGCTGCGGACGACTACGATCGGAATATGACGGGCTTCGAGGAGCCGGAACCATTCGATTTCGTCGTTCTGCGGCACGGCTCCGGAGAGGAGCAAGACGGCCAGGTCGGTCTTGTCCAGCATCTTGCGGCTTTGCTGCACACGCAGCGCTCCGAGGTCGCCTTCGTCGTCGAACCCCGGCGTGTCGATCAGTACGCAAGGTCCCAGCCCGTGTATCTCCATCGTCTTGAGTACGGGGTCGGTCGTCGTGCCCGGCGTCGCGGAAACGACGGCGCTCTGTTGGCCCGTGAGGGCGTTGATCAGCGACGACTTGCCGCTGTTGCGCCGCCCGTAGAAAGCGATATGCAGCCGTTCGGCGCGGGGAGTTTGCTCGTTCATCGTGCGAAAATTTTTAGAAACGGAAGTCCCGTTTACCCTCGGCGATCGCTGCGAGATTCTTCTCCGTGATGCGGCGCACACGTTCGTTGAGGAGCATCGGAACCTCTTTCGAAATCATCTTTTCAAGGCCCGGGTTTCGGGCGATGCGTAGTCTTCGAGGTACTCCTTGAGGGTCATCAGGGCGTTGGGCGTGCAGCAGTCGGCGATCTTTCCGGTTTTCACCAGCGACATGAAGCGGTCGCCCGTGCGGCCTTCGCGGTAGCAGGCCGTGCAGAAGCTCGGCACGTAGCCCAGTTCCAGCAGCCAGCGCACCACTTCGTCCAGCGTACGGTGGTCGCTCACGTCGAATTGTGCGGAATCTTGCTCGGCATGCGTCGTTTCGGCGTAGCCGCCGACGCTGGTGCGCGAGCCGCCGCTGATCTGTGAAATGCCGATTTCCAGCACCTGTTCGCGCGAGCGCTGCGATTCGCGGGTCGAGATAATCATGCCAGTATAGGGGACGGCGATGCGGATCACGGCTACGATCTTGCGGAAGATCTCGTCCGAAATGGCATCCGGGAAGTCCTTGGTGTCGATGTCGTCCGCCGGGCAGATGCGGGGTACGCTGATGGTGTGGGGGCCGACGCCGAAGCGGGCTTCGAGGTGCTCGGCGTGCATGAGCAGTCCCGTGAAATCGTACCGGTAGGTGTTCAGACCGAACAGTACACCGATGCCTACGTCGTCGATGCCGCCTTCCATCGCGCGGTCCATCGCTTCGGTGTGGTAGGCGTAGTCGCTCTTCGGACCGGTGGGGTGGAGCGCTTCGTAAGCGGTTTTGTTGTAGGTCTCCTGAAAGAGAATGTAGGTGCCGATGCCTGCATCGCGCAGCTTGCGGTAGTTCTCGACCGTCGTAGCCGCGATATTCACGTTCACGCGGCGAATCGCTCCGTTCTTGTGATGTACGGAGTAGATGGTCTTGATTGATTCGAGAATGTACTGGTTGGGGTTGTTGGGGGGGTCTTCGCCCGCCTCCAGCGCTAAACGCTTGTGACCCATATCCTGCAGGGCGATTACCTCGCGGCGGATTTCCTCCTGGGTGAGCTTGCGGCGCGGAATGGTTTTGTTTTTCTGGTGGTACGGGCAATATACGCAGCCGTTGATGCAGTAGTTCGACAGATAGAGCGGCGCGAACATTACGATACGGTTGCCGTAGATTTTCTCCTTGATCTGTTTGGCCAGCGTGAACATGCGTTGGTTCAGGTCTTCGAGTTCGCACTCGAGCAGCACGGCCGCTTCGCGGTGCGTGACCCCTTTGCCTTCGGCCGCTTTTTGCAGGATCGCCTCGATCAGGGGGCGGTTCGCACGATTTTCGCGGGCGTAAGCCAGCGTTTCGACGATTTCTCCGTCATGGATGAACTCCTCCGCCTTGGAGGATGCGACTTGGTACATATCTTTGTGTTTTTATAAGCTATTCTTGATAATCTCCCCGGCTCCACGAGATGTGGCGGCCGATTTCGTTGAGCTCCCGCTCCAGAGCGGCCAATCCTTCGGCAGCTTCGGCACCGAAGGCGGCCTTGCCGTCGTAGAGGTTGTATTTCGACCGTTCGTCCGGCGGCGAAAGGTTGGGCATCACCACGTTGGCACCGGCCAAAATACCCCGCATCCGGCCGTCGCCCGAGAGGGTGGCGAGCGCGGTGGTCGAAGGGATCAGTGCTGCGGGACGCATCAGCCGCAGAATCGACAGCAGGGTGAGCGTTCGTTCGACGCTTCCGGCCGGTTCGTGGCCGAAGGGGGTGTCGCGGTGCGGGATGAAAGGTCCGATACCGATCATCTGGGGTTCGAACTCCCGGATGAAAAGCAGATCCCGGACCAGATCGTCCACCGTTTGTCCCGGGCTGCCGACCATGATGCCCGTACCGGTCTGGTAGCCGATCTTTTTGAGGGTGTGCAGGCATTCGATGCGGTGATCGAGGGACATCCGGACGGGATGGAGCCAACGATAGTGATCGGGAGTGATCGTTTCATGCCGCAGCAGGTAACGGTTCGCGCCCGCTTCGAACAACGCCCGGTAGGAGGCTTCTGTCCGTTCCCCCAGCGAGAGGGTGATGGCGCAGTCGGGCCAGCGGCGACGCATCTCCCGGATCAATCCGGTCAGCAGTTCGTCGTTCAGAGCCGGGTCTTCTCCGCTCTGAAGTACGAATGTCCGGAATCCCAGCCGGTAGCCCTCTTCGCAGCAGGCCAGTACGGTTTCCGGGGTCAGACGGTAGCGTTCTGCCAGACGATTGCTGCGTCGAATGCCGCAGTAGCGGCAGTCGTTGCGGCAGTAATTGCTGATTTCGATCAGCCCCCGAACGAAAACTCCGTTTCCGAAATGCACACGGGCGACCTCGCGGGCCGCCCTGTGCAGGTATTCTCTCTCTTCGGGGGACGCATCGGTCAGCAGAAGGCGCAACTCTTCCGGGGAAAGGGTGCGGTTGCGTTTCAACTGATCGACGAGCTCTTTCATAGCCCCGTCGGATTTAGCGTTTAGCCAGTTCCTTCGCGAATTGCCGTTTACCGGCATCGTGCAGGTTGTGGGTGCTGGGACCCGTGATACATCCGCCTTCGCAGGCCATGACCTCGATGAACTTGGCCGGGGCTTTGCCCGATTTGGCATAGGCGCGGAGCAGGGATACGTTTTTCTTGTTCAGGTTGGAGACCTGGATGCCTTCGACCTGCGGCCGGTTGTTGTCCGTCAGGAAGAGCTGTACGGCGCCCATCACGCCTCCGGCCTGTGCGAAGCCGTGGGCGGCCCGGGTCGAAACGAACGGAATGGGGAACGGATCGGTGGTTGCGACTTCGATACCCAGGCCGTCGAAAATGGAGTTGATCTCCTCGAAGGTCATCACGAAATCGACGCATTCGTCGCGGCGTGCCTCCTTGCGTTTGGCTACGCACGGGCCGATGAAGACCACTTGCGCGTCGGGGTGTTTCTCCTTGGCGATCCGCGCGGCGTAATACATCGGCGATCCGGTGCTCGAAATGAAGGGCTTCATCTCGGGGATATGCTTGTTGGCCAGTTCGACCCACGAAGGACAGCAGGAGGTGGTCATGAACGCCTGTCCCTCCTCAATTTTCTCTTCGAGTTCCGCACCTTCATTGCGGATGGTTTCCATGGCGCCCTGCGCTACTTCGATCACGTCCTCGAAACCGATGGCCTTAATCGCGCCATATACTTTTTCCGTGGGGGCGTTGTATTGTCCGAGAATGGCCGGAGCGACGACGGCGACCATCTTTTCTCCTTCGCGCAGACGCTGCAGCACGTCGAACACCTGCGAAATTTCGAAGATCGCTCCGAACGGACAACTGTTGATGCACTTGCCGCAGTAGATGCATTTGCTCTCATCGATATGCTCCACGCCGCGTTCGTCCTTGGTAATCGCCTTTACGGGGCAGGCCTCTTCGCACGGTACGGGCATATAGACGATGGCATGGTAGGGGCAGTTGCTGTGGCAGATGCCGCAACTGATGCAGAGATCGTGGTTGATGACCGCTTTGCCGGCACGATTGAATTCGATGGCGTTTTTCGGGCAGTTGGTGGCACAGGCCCGGGCCACGCAACCTTTGCAGAGGTTGGTGATCTCGTAGTTGGTCTGCACGCACGACGAGCAGGCTTCGTCGATTACGCAGAGAATATTGTCTTTCTGCTGCTGCCCTTTGCGCTCCAGGGCTTTGCGGGCATATTCGGACAGCGGGGTGAGTTCGTCGGTTTCGTCGGACATGTCGAAACCCATCAGCGGGAAAGATTTGTATTTCCACACGGCGCGCTCCTTGTGTACGCAGCAGCGACCCAAAACCCGTGAGGTACGGGGACTCAATTCGATCGGCAAGCGGTCGATTCGCTCGACGAGCTGGTTGTCTTTCCACAATTTGATGAGATTGGTCAGCAACTTGTGTCTGACAATCATTACGTTATTGGTAAGAGGCATGTCGGAATAATAGAATGTTAAACGAAATTTCCGTCGCAAAGATAGGTTATTACCCGTATGTTCACAAACAAATAAGTATAAAAAAGAGAGTAAATATTATTTTCGGATAATTTTGATTTTCAAATTTTATATAATATATTGCAATACACATGAACGGCATTTATGTTTTGACCATCTAATCCTAAATATTATGCTTATGAAAAAATTATTACTATATATTTTAATTGGTGGTATCTTGTTAATCGGCACTTATGGTTGTGCTAATTATGAAGAAGATTTGTTGGACGAAATTTCGCCGAAACAAATGTTAGCTACTGTTACGACCGAAATTGAGTTGGCGGATGCGGTGTATCATAGAGACACAGTCTTGGATCCGGCCGCAGAATGATCCGTACAGGCTTGAGAACTTTCAGCAGGCGTACGACAATATAGTATCGGGTGAATCGAAAATTGTCAGGGCATCTGATGAGTTTGCAGCAAGCGCGCGGAGTGTGCGAAAAGAATTCTCAGCAACTGCCAAAACGCAGTTGAAACTGAAAGCTACCCACTATGCCTTGAAAATTTTTCCAAAAACGGAAGAGGAACAACGAAGCCTTGAACTGGACGAGCAGATCAAGATCGCGTATACGCCTTTCAATTATACGTCATTACCTGATGAGGCGACCCAGAGTCTTGTGTTTTCGAAATCCCGGACACAGTTTTGCGAGGAAGATGAGGAGAGGCGTTATTCTGTGACTTACGAGGGCGGTATGATTAAGGATGGACCAGTGGAGCCTGTGACAATTATATTGCCTGTATTATATGCCGTTTGGCCTGTCGAAAAAACGTTCCCTGTTGAAATGGATTTTGAAATCCTTTATGAAGTTTTCCTCCCTAAATATATTACTCTTGGTGAGAATGGATTGAGTGCGGAGGCAATACAAATTTTGGAGCAAGAAGCCATTGCTTTGGCTTTAGATGAAGAGAGACATTTACCAGGTGGATTCCCGCGCGGAAAAGTACTATGTTACGATACTCATTTAAAGCGTTATGTACCGCTAGAGAATCTAAAAATCCGTTTTACACTGGGTTCGAATATTGAGGAGGTTTATACAGACAAAACTGGATATTATGCTATCAACAATAAATTGATCGACAACCAGGCAACGGTAAGTTTTGTTTTTCAGCACGAAAAATGGACGATTGTCAAGGGTTCTGAGGAAGGAGGACGGATAGAGGAAATAAAGGGAATTTATGGAGAATTAAGAAGTGGTAAAGATTTGAACTTTAATATTAACTCTTCTTCGGCTCCGGATCCCCGCTACGAAATTCATCGTGCAGTCAATTTTTATCATTATGGCGAACACGATTTTATAATTTCTACTTTTGTTAATAACAGAATATCAATAGTTGCATTAGCCGTTGATCCTGGTGGGTGGCAAGGCCGATTTAATTATTGGCCGACTTCTGTGGGGAGAATGCCTTTTATACAAGTTGGCAATTGTAACAGGAATAATCATCCGAGACTAATAGGAACCACTTTGCATGAATTGGGACATTATTGTCAATTTCATTTGCGTGGCGGCACATTCAGTGCGTACGATGGTACTTGGAATATATTGCTCGAAAGTTATGCTTCTTATGCCGGATGGCATATGGGAGAAGCATATTATTTAAATCAGGGTTGGAAAAAAACATCTCTAAACTCGGATATAACAGGTCAAGCAAGGCAAGAATGGGATTATCAAAATACAACCAATAATTATTATACTCCTTTGTTTGTCGATTTGGTGGATGATTACAACCAGGGTGTTGGCTATCCTTCTCGCTGCTACGATCAAATTAAGATGCCTCAATTCGTGGTGAATTTGTTTGGAGCCTATAGAACCTGGAATGATTTTGAAAGTGCACTTCGTAAGTATACAGGGTCATATTTTACAGAAAATCAAATAAATGAATTTCTTTTTTACGAGCGTAGCTGGCTTCAACGTAACGGTTATATATAAAAATGGGTTTATGAGGAAATTCTTATTTTTTGCGTTGTCGGCGATATTTACCGCAGGGACTCCGGCAGGTTGCAATACCGATTACAATGCAATCAGTTATTTTGTGTGGGTCAACGACAGCGATCATAAGATCACTCTTTTCGTAGAATCCGATTTAGGGTGTGAGTTCAAAAATGAAGTGATACTGCCTGGAGAAAGTTTTACTGCGATGGATAATGGTATGGGTGTTTGCCCCGTTCCTTCAAGTTACATTTGGAAAATGACGATTATTTTCGACGATGGGAGGCTTGGATTCACTTATGGTGTCCGTTATTACCAGGACGACGGTCGGTCGTACCCTCCGAATTACGACGCACATTACGACCCTTCGATCGATGATAATTATGTATTCGAGGATTTGAGGGGTAACGGTCGTCAACCTAAAGAGCGTTGGACTTATGTCTTCACCAATGCCGATTACGATGCGGCGGAGGCGATGGTCCCGTTCGAGTAAATAGTTTGTGGCTCTGAAAAACGAACGCCTCCCGAATCTGAAATTCGGGAGGCGTTCGTTCGATGGCGGCCTGTCTTTTGGCTCTAACGATCCAGCTCTTGGAAGAAGCTCTGGAAATCGGCCATGAAAACGTCCTTGCCCCGCAGTACTTCCCGCTTGGCGAGCAGCTCCGAAAGGCGGATGTAGCCGATCACGTAATTGCCGTCCTCGCCCCGATATTGCTCGGTGATGCGGTCGAAGTGGAGGATTTTCAGTACGTCGGTTTCCGTGTATCGCACATAAACTTTCAGCTCCACGTCGGTCGTGTACTCCGGACGGTCGAGGTAGTGCTGTTTCTTGTATTCGTACCGGTAGTCGTGCTGACGGGCCATGATGTCGCTCAGGATCGACGAGGCGGTAGGCAGGCTGCCGGCGCCCTTGCCGAACATGAACTGGCGGTCGTAGCATTCGCCCCGGATCACCACGCCGTTGTATTCGTCATCGACGCTGTAGATGTATTTGCCGGGGGTGACGAATTCGGGCATGACGAACATCGTGAACTTCCGGTCGCTGACCTTGACCACTTGGGCGACCAGTTTGATCTTGACCCCTTTTTCGCGGGCGTACCGGATGTCCGAGTCGTGGATAGTCGAGATGCCGTAGGTGAAGATCCGGTCGGGATGGACATACACTCCGAGCGCGTGAACGGTAATGATGACTAATTTGAAGAGCGAGTCGTAGCCTTCGATGTCGAACGAAGGATCGCTCTCGGCGAATCCCAATGCCTGGGCCTGGGCCAGCGCCGCGTCGTAGGACTCCTGGTGGTCGAACACCCGCGAAAGGATGTAGTTGGACGAACCGTTCAGGATGCCTTTGACTTCGAGCAGCAGGTCGTTGTCGTAGTACTCCTCGAGGTTGCGGATCACGGGGATCGAGCCGCACGACGAGGCGTCGTACAGCAGTGCCACATTGTGTTTCTTTTGCAGGTCGATCAGCTCCGGCAGGTGGCGGGCGAGCATGGCCTTGTTGCCCGAAACGACGGGGATGCCTTTCTGGAGGGCCGCCTTGACGATTTTGTAGGAGGCCGCCGCATCGTCGATCACCTCCACGATCAGGTCGATCTCCGGATTGGAGAGGATCACTTCCGGATCGGTCGTGAAATAGGACGCGTCGATGCTGCGGGGTTTGTTCGACCGCACGCAGATCTTGACGATTTCCGCATGGGCGTTGCGGGATTTGCTGAGTACCTGGAAGATGCCTTGTCCGACTACGCCGAAGCCGAAAAGGCCGATTTTGATCTTATTCATGGGTTGGATGGATGAAAGGGTTGAGGATTCGGTTCAGTTGTTCGTGCTCGACCAGAAACCCGTCGTGTCCGAACGGGGAGTCGATCTGATGGTAGGTGCTGCGCGGCAGCATCCGGTGCAGCGCCTGCATTTCGGGCACGGTGAAGATGATATCGGTCGAAATGCCGACGACCAGACATTCGGCCGTGATTCGTTGCAGCGCCGCTGCCACGCCTCCGCGCTGGTAGCCGACGTCGTGCGTGTCGAAAGCGTTGAGGATCTTGTAATAGGAGTAGGCATTATAACGCCGGCAGAGCTTTTCTCCTTGGTACTGCTGGTAGGTGCAGGCCCGGTGAGAGGAGAAGTCGTCGCTCTCGTCCTGCTGCGAGAGGTCGTAGCCTTCCGGCCCCCGGTAAGAGAGCAGCCCGATAGCCCTCGCCGCCGCGAGTCCCTTCATGCCGGCGGTGGCGTAAGGTTCCCCGAAGGTCGAGTCGGCTTCGATGGCCATGCGCTGCGTTTCGTCGATGGCGATGCTCCAGGGCGACGCTTTGGCAGCCGTGGCGATCAGGACCAGCTTGCCGATCCGCTCGGGCTCCTGGACGGCCCATTCGACCGCCTGAAAGCCGCCGACGGAGCTGCCGACCAAGGTGTGGATGCGGTGAATGCCCAGAATGTCGGCCAACAGCCGGTGGGCCCGTACCATGTCGCGGATCGTCAGTTCGGGGAAATCCTTGTAATAGGGGCGTCCGGTCGCCGGATTGACGTGCAGCGGCCCGGTCGTGCCGTAGTGCGAGCCGAGGATGTTGGCGCAGATGATGAAATGCTCGGCGGGGTCGAGGAATTTGCCCGCCTCGACCGTGTGCGGCCACCACGAGGCCACGTCCGAATCGGCGGTCAGGGCGTGGCAGACCCAGATGACATTGTCGTGGGCCGCATTCAGTTTCCCGTAGGTGCTGAATGCGATCGTCAGTTCGGGCAGAATGCCTCCCCGCTCCAATTCGAAAGGTTGGTTATGACGGTATATATTCATTGTGTTTACAGTCGTTTTAATGCGTTGCCGATCTCTTCTTTCAGGTCGTCGATGTGTTCGATGCCCAGCGAGAAGCGCAGCATGTTGGGATAAACGCCCGAAGCGACCAGTTCGCGTTCGTTGAGCTGGGAGTGCGTCGTCGAAGCGGGGTGTACCAAGAGACTCCGGGTGTCGCCCACGTTGGCCAGGTGGCTGATGATCTCCAGGTGGTTGAGCAGCGAGGAAGCTTGCTCGGCCGACCCTTTGACGCGGAAGGTCAGTACGCCGCCGAAACCGTTGGTCAGGTACTTCTTGGCCAAATCGTGGAAAGGACTGCTCTTCAAACCGGGATAGTTTACGCTCTCGATCTTGGGGTGCTTCTCGAGCCATTGGGCCATTTCGAGCGCATTGTCCACCGATCGCTGTACGCGCAGCGAGAGGGTTTCGAGTCCTTGCAGCAGCAGGAAGGAGTTGAACGGACTCTGGCAGGCGCCCGTGTCGCGCAGCACTTCGCACCGTGCCCGTACGGCGAAAGCCTGGTCGCCGCAGTTTTCCCAGAAGTTGAATCCGTGATACCCTTCCGAGGGTTCGCTGATCAAGGGGTAGCGGCC
>ERZ860590.1628-NODE-1628-length-11130-cov-2.701761_pt1 | contig 11130 bp, 10 predicted proteins | sample MGYA00509975_ERZ860590 | MGnify/ENA primary metagenome ERZ860590 (study PRJEB30046, sample SAMN00715250) | human gut metagenome | study: EMG produced TPA metagenomics assembly of the A metagenome-wide association study of gut microbiota in type 2... | reverse complement strand
TAAGGTTAACAAAGGTTGGAGTACAGCGGTACTCCTTTTTTTATGCCCATACGTACCGTCCCGGTTCTCCAATAAAATTTTCACGTAAAATGCAAGGCAACTTTTTATATCCATTTAGTTTTTGGCTATCTTTGCACTGCTTTCGGCGGGCATAGGCACGCATAAAGCAGCTTAACTAACAATAAATCAATAATTAAAAACAGAAAATTATGGCAATGCATACATGGTTTGAATGTAAGATCCGTTACGAGAAAACAATGGAAAATGGAATGAACAAGAAGGTGACCGAACCGTACCTGGTGGATGCCCTCAGTTTTACGGAAGCGGAAGCACGCATCATCGAAGAGATGACGCCGTTCATTTCGGGAGAGTTCACCGTATCGGACATCAAACGTGCCAACTATAGCGAATTGTTCCCCAGCGAAGAGGAAGCTGCCGACCGCTGGTTTAAATGTAAACTGGTTTTCATCACACTGGACGAGAAAAGCGGTGCGGAAAAGAAAACCTCTACCCAGGTATTGGTGCAGGCTGCCGACCTGCGTGATGCAGTGAAGAAACTGGATGAGGGCATGAAAGGCACAATGGCCGACTATCAGATAGCATCTGTAGCGGAAACCGCCATTATGGATGTATATCCGTACAGTGCAGAGCCCGACGACAAACCGGAAGTTTAATTTGAGTGATGAGTTATAAGTTATGAGTTATTATTGCGACCCATAACTTATAACTCATAACTCATAACTCAAAAAAACGATGATTGCAGAGAATTTAAAACAAGTACTGAGCGAACTGCCTGAAAAGGTACGGCTGGTGGCTGTTTCCAAATTTCACCCCAACGAGGCGATAGAAGAAGCGTATCGTGCCGGCCAGCGTGTGTTCGGAGAAAGTAAGGTGCAGGAAATGACTGCCAAATACGAAAGTCTGCCCAAAGACATAGAATGGCATTTCATCGGGCATCTGCAAACAAACAAAATAAAATATATCGTTCCTTACGTAGCGCTGATTCATGGCATAGACTCCTACAAGCTGTTGGCCGAAGTGAACAAGCAGGCTGCCAAAGCCGAAAAAACTGTCAACTGCCTGCTGCAGCTGTACATTGCCCGGGAAGAGACCAAGTTTGGATTCAGCTTTGACGAATGCCGGGAAATGCTGGCAGCCGGTGAATGGAGAAAGCTCAATCATATCCGGATATGCGGATTGATGGGCATGGCCACGAATACGGACAATGACGAACAAATCAAAACTGAGTTTTGTTCTTTAAGTAGCTTCTTCAATGAAGTGAAAGCCAAGTGGTTTGCCGATGCAGAGTCATTCCGGGAACTGTCCATGGGAATGTCTCACGATTACCACGAGGCCATTGCAGCCGGGAGCACCTTGATACGTGTAGGAAGCAAGATTTTTGGAGAAAGAAACTATTAACCATAAAAAATCATTATCATGGCAACATTAGAAACTACTTTTGCAGGGCTGAAACTCAGAAACCCCATTATCGTCAGCAGCTCCGGACTGACAGACAGCGCCGCCAAGAATCAGAAACTATCTGAGGCTGGCGCAGGTGCCATTGTGCTAAAATCACTTTTTGAAGAGCAAATCATGATGGAGGCTGACTGGATGGGAGACCCGAACATGTACCCCGAAGGCAGTGACTACCTTGTAGGATATATCCGCGAACATAAGCTGGGTGAATATCTGAACCTAATTAAGGAAAGCAAAAAGGTTTGCAATATCCCCATCATAGCCAGCATCAACTGCTATCAGAATGCCGACTGGGTGGAATTTGCCGCCAAAATAGAAGAAGCCGGTGCAGACGCATTGGAAATCAATATCCTTGCACTGCAGACGGATGTACAATATGCTTACGGCAGTTTCGAGCAACGCCACATCGACATTCTGAGCCACATCAAGAAGACGGTCAAGATACCCGTCATCATGAAGCTGGGTGACAACCTGACCAATCCGATAGCTCTGATAGACCAACTGTACGCCAACGGCGCCGCCGCAGTAGTGCTGTTCAACCGCTTCTACCAGCCGGACATCAACATTGAGAAAATGATACAAGTATCCGGCAACGTATTCAGCAACGAAGCCGATTTGTCTAAAGCCCTGCGCTGGATAGGCATCGCTTCGGCAGCCGTAAACAAGCTGGACTATGCCGCTTCCGGTGGTATCCACTCGCCCGAAGGCGTTGTCAAGGCAATATTAGCAGGTGCTTCGGCAGTAGAGATATGCAGTGTGCTTTATCAGAATTCAGCTACCATCATTGAAGAATACATCCGCTTCCTCAACTTGTGGATGGACCGCAAAGGTATGGAAACCATCAGCCAGTTCAAAGGTATTCTGAACGTAAACGACCCGAAGGGAGTCAATACTTTCGAACGTACACAGTTCTTGAAATACTTCTCTTCACATGAATGAGACAAAAGGCTGACAAGAAGACAATAAAATTGAAAGGGTGATAACACTACAATGACGTTATCACCCTTTCATTTTATACTATACCGCTATCTTTTTATTTCTTCTTATCCAGCGCCTCAAAGCAGGAATTCTTGCTCACGAATTCCGGAACAATATCCTTCATGGCAGCAACAATTTTCATCTGGTCATAAGTGTAACTTACATCAATCAGCTTCTGGATACGCTCCTTCACCTCGTCATAGTCATACTCACGCACCGTGGCAATCATAATCTTCTCATGATAGGTGGGCTTTGTAAGCTCCTTCACATTCAAGAGTTCCTCGTAGAGCTTCTCGCCATGACGGAGACCGGTAAATTCAATCTTCACATCCGTACGTCCGGAAAGGCTGATCATACGCTTGGCAAGATCCACAATCTTCACCGGCTTACCCATGTCGAAGATGTAGATTTCACCGCCGTTGCCCATACTGCCGGCCTCAAGAACAAGGCGGCAAGCTTCGGGAATGGTCATGAAGTAACGGATTATCTCAGGATGGGTCACTGTCACCGGGCCGCCACGCTGAATCTGGTCGCGGAAACGGGGAATGACAGAACCGTTGGAACCCAGCACATTGCCGAAACGCGTAGTGATGAACTGAGTGGCATGGCCTCCCTCCTTCTGCAACTTCTTCGCAAGAGACTGCACATAAATCTCGCAAATACGCTTGGAACAGCCCATCACGTTTGTAGGGTTAACAGCCTTGTCCGTAGAAATCATCACAAACTTCTCGGCACCGTATTTCACGGCAAGATCGGCAACGGTGCGCGTACCGAATACGTTCACCTGGATGGACTCGGAAACGTTGTCCTCCATCATCGGCACATGCTTGTAGGCGGCCGCATGGAAAATATACTGGGGCTTGAACTCCCTGAAGATATCCTCCATGCGCGTGGCATTGGAGATGTCGGCTATGATGGTCTCGGCATCGATGTCGCGCCAACGGTCCTGAAGTTCCAGACGGATGTCATGCAGAGGAGTCTCGGCTTGGTCCACTAAAATAAGCTTGTAGGGATTGAACGAAGCCACCTGGCGCATGATTTCGCTGCCGATAGAACCGGCGGCGCCCGTAATCATCACACGCTTGCCTTCCAGATGAGAGGCAACCTTATGGATATCTATCTCGATGGGATTGCGCTGAAGCAAGTCCTCAATCTGAATTTCCTTCAGCTGCGTACGGCTCAGCGCCTGACCGTTCCACTCACTCAAGGGGGGTGCGGTCATCAGTTTGATGTTGTGCACCAGCAGGCGGTCAGCCATGTCGGACTTCTTCAGTTCCTCCATCTTGGCGGGAGAAATGATGATGGTCTGCACATCCCGGTCGTTCAGCACATCAATCAGCGTATCGTCGTTAGGGAACACCTTGACACCCATCATCACCTTATTGATAAGTTCAGGTTCGTCCGCAATGAATCCGCGCAGACGGTAGTGGTTGCGCAGATTGACACGCAATGCCTTGGCAATGTTGACCCCGGCTTCCTTGGCACCGTAAATGAACACATTGGCACTATGGGTGCCGTCGAAGTTCAGCGCCTCGAAGAAAGTCTTGACAATCACACGGGAGCATGCCATCATGGCAAAGCTGATGATATAGGACATGAACAGCACGCTGACCGGAGCCAGGTTAAACTCCAAATAGCTTTCCGTCAGGACGCTCGTTATCATCAGCAGTGCATACGACACCGTCAATGACACAAAAATGCGCATGATATCCACAAAGGAGGAAAAGCGCAGTACATTGGAATACGTACGGAAAACACGGAAGAAAATCAGGTTGACAGCAACCGTCCATAAAATGGTCTTGTCAATGGTAGATGATTCCAGAAAAATGCTTCTGAAATCATATCGGAGAGCATAGGCCAACAGACTGGATATGACGATGATAAATACGTCAATTAATAGAATAGTCCATATCGGAAGCACTTTCGCGGAAAGATACCGATGAAAAAAATTTCGCTTCATTTCGCTTGACAGTTTTGTTTTAGGCGAGGCAAAGATACACTATTTTAGTCAAAACAGACAATAAATCGATAAAAAAATGTTATAACAATTATTTATCGTCTATAAAGAAACCATCCCACCTCCCCCGTTTTAACAGTCAGAAAGCGGGATAGAAATAGTTTTGCCCCGGAAAATGCGGTATCCGCTACATCAGATTACTTGCCAACTCGCTCAACTGGCTGCGCTCCCCTTTCACCAGATTGACATGGGCAAACAAATTCTGGTCTCTCATGCGGTCTATCATATAGACAAGCCCGTTGGACTGACTGTCCAGATAGGGTTGGTCTATCTGCTGAATATCACCGGTAAACACCATTTTTGTACCTTCGCCGGCACGGGTGATGATGGTCTTAATCTCATGTGGGGTCAGGTTCTGGGCTTCATCGATAATACAGTAGGTTTCGCTCAAGCTGCGCCCACGGATAAAGGCTAATGCCTCGATGACCAATTGTTCACTTTTTTGCATATCCTCCAAGCGTTTCACTTCAGAGGAATTGGCAGCGAACTGATGCTTGATTACATTCAAATTATCGAACAAAGGCTGCATGTAAGGAGCCACTTTCTCATTGGCATCACCAGGAAGGAATCCAAGGTCTTTATTGGATAAGGCCACGATGGGACGTGCCAGAAGAATCTGCTTGTAGTCGGTAAGTTTTCCCAATGCGGCGGCCAGTGCCAGCAGGGTCTTACCGGTTCCCGCCTTACCGGTCAGGGCAACCAGCTTGATATTCGGGTCGTTCAGCACCTCAAAAGCAAAGCTCTGCTCGGCATTACGCGGTTCAATGCCATAGTTCTTTGTCTTGTTGACCCGGCAAATCGAATGGGTAAAGGGATTATAACGTGCAAGCACACTGCTGCGGTCACTCTTCAGCACAAAACATTCGTTGGGACGAATGATGTCCTTAAAATCGAACTCGTTGATGTCCAGTCCTTCTTTGGAAGAATAAATGCGGTCTATCAGCGCAGGGTCAATACCCTCGAACACTTCATTCGACTTTTCGAATATATCCACATTGATTACCTTATCATTGATGTAGTCTTCGCACAGCAGACCGATGGAACGCGCCTTCATGCGCAGATTCACGTCTTTCGTGACAAGGATGGTTTTCATTTTAGGCTTTTTGGTGGAAAGCCAGTCCACTACCGACAGAATCTGATGGTCGGGGATGCGTTCGGGAAAGGAATCACGTACCCGGGGAGAGTCCACCATGCCTGCCACCACAAACAGACGGCCCAAGCCCTCTCCCAATGGCGCCCCTTTGGTGAACAGATTGTCATCGGTAATCAAATCTAGCTCACGGACAAACTCACGCGCATTGAAATTAATCTGCTCATTACCTTTCTTGAATTTGTCCAGTTCTTCAAGGACTACGATGGGAAGATAAATGTCATTCTCTTGAAAATTCTTCAAACAGTTATAATCGTGAAGAATCACATTCGTATCAATCACAAAATTTTTCTTAGCTCCCATACACGTTAGATTTAAATTGTTAATACCTTTGCATAAGCTTAAGATAAGCTACACTGCAAGCAATTTCAAGCAAGCTTGATTGCGTTCGGTCTGCATTATCTTTGTCGCTTTTAAAGATAACAAATTAATAGGGAGAAAGGATTGCTTCTCCGTTAAATATTATAAAAGATGGATTATCAGGACACTTTAACTTACTTATATAACAGTGTGCCCATGTTTCAGCAAGTGGGCGGCTCAGCATACAAGGAGGGGTTGGAAAATACTCTGACCCTGGACGAACATTTCGGACATCCCCACCGCAGTTTCCGCAGCATTCATGTGGCCGGTACCAATGGAAAGGGTTCCTGCTCGCATACGCTTGCCGCCATACTGCAAGAGGCAGGATACAGGGTCGGGCTCTATACCTCGCCCCATCTGGTGGATTTCCGGGAGCGCATCCGGATTAACGGACAGCCTATACCCGAGGAATACGTCATCCGTTTTGTAGCGCAGGAACGTGGATTCTTCGAACCCCTCCACCCCTCCTTCTTTGAGCTGACCACTGCCATGGCCTTCCGCTACTTTGCGGATGAAAAGGTGGATGTAGCCGTAATCGAGGTGGGACTCGGCGGACGCCTGGACTGCACCAATATCATCCGTCCGGATGTATGCATCATCACCAACATCAGTTTTGACCATACCCAATTCCTGGGGGACACCTTGGCAAAAATCGCAGGAGAGAAGGCAGGAATCATTAAAAGCGGTATCCCCGTTGTAATCGGCGAGACCACTCCCGAAACGAAATCGGTGTTTCTGGAAAAAGCGCAGGCGACGGGTGCTCCTATCTACTTTGCCGAAGAGAACGACCGTGAGGACTATCCCGGAATAGAATACGAACTGAAAGGGCTCTACCAGCAGAAAAATGCCCGGACCATCCTCACCGCCCTCCCGCTACTGAAAGAAGCCGGCTACCGGCTGGACGGACAAGCAGTGCGCAGTGGCTTTGCCCGTGTGGTGGAACTGACAGGCTTGATGGGACGCTGGCAAAAACTGCAGGACTCGCCCACCCTGATTTGTGACACCGGCCACAATGTGGGAGGCATCACCTACATTACAGAACAACTGAAACAGCAGGCTTACCGCCAGCTACACATCATCATAGGCATGGTGAATGACAAGGATATACGGGGGGTACTGGCCCTGCTGCCCCGGGAAGCGACCTACTACTTCACCAAAGCCAGCGTGAAGCGAGCATTGCCCGAAAGCGAACTGCAGGAGCTTGCCGAAACAGCAGGTCTGGAAGGACATTGCTATCCTGATGTACCTGCCGCCGTGCGGGCCGCACAAGAAAAAAGCCTCCCGGAAGATTTCATCTTCGTGGGAGGCAGCAGTTTCATTGTGGCCGACTTGTTAGCGAACCGCGATGCACTCAATCTCTACTAAGGCGTCTTTAGGCAGCGCCTTCACTGCCACAGCCGAACGTGCCGGGAAAGCACCGTCAAAATAAGTGGCATATACCTTGTTCATATCAGCGAACAAGGACATGTCTGCCAGGAAAACGGTTGTCTTCACAATATTTGCCATGCCCAGGCCTGCCTCTTCCAGAATATGCTTTATATTCTCCAAGGACTGGCGGGCTTGCGCTTCCGCACCTTCAGCCATCACTCCGGTAGCTGCGTCAATAGGCAACTGACCTGATACAAATACCATTCCGCCGGCTTCGATAGCTTGGCTATAAGGGCCTATGGCGCCCGGTGCCTTCTGGCTGCAAATCACTTTCTTCATGATTGTCAAAGTTTGTTTTTATTAATAATCGAGTCTATTTTCTTTTTTGAAATAAAAAAAATCCGAAGTATATGCAGTATTCCGGAAATCCACGCATTTTATAAATAAAACAACGTAATTTCACTCATAACCTGTTATACCTAGACTTAACTCATTTAACACGGGGGAGTTCCCCAAAACAGAGGCTCTGCTTGCGAAAGTAGAGCCTTTATTCTATCCCATCCCTTTACTTGCAATGCTTCTCTATCAAAGCATCCACATTGGGATCACCCAATTCCTTTGCCTTGGCAAAGCTGGCACAAGCTTCCTTGTCCTTCTTCATCTGCAGCTGGGCGATACCCATCAGACGGTAGGCCTCGGCATACTTAGGGTCTTTCTCCAGAGCAGCCTTCAGCACATTCAACGCCTCCTCGTAACGTCCCACGCGAAGATTCACCACTGCCAGTTCGGCACGGTAAGTCAAATCCTCCGGATTCAGTTCGATGGCTTTCGCCATATCGTCCAGCGCACGCTGGTACTGCTTGGCCTTCAAAGCAGCCTGCTCACGGTAATAGTAGAACATGTCGTTCACTTTACCGTTCACGGCATTGTAATAGGCGTCATAATCCAGCATGGCATTACGCGCCTGGTCTGCATTCATACGGGCTTGGGCACGCTCCAGCAAGTAAGGGGCGGCTTCCTCCGTATAGGGCTGGGTAAAGCGGGCCACACAACTGTCCATCAGAGCCAGTACCTCCTCGGCAGGCGCCTGCATCAATTCCTTGGTCTTGGCGGCACTGAAGAAGGTGGCCGGAGAGGCCAGAATGGTCTTATTCACTTTATCATAGCTGGTAAATGCCGACGGATAGTCCTGCTTGGCAAACAGGATGTCACCCTCCAACTGGACATAAACCGGAAGTTCGTCAATGGCTATCGCTTTCCGTACCTCGTCCAGAGCCTTGTCGAGCGACCAGTCCTTATAAACTTTCTCGGGCTTGCCCAATGCATAATTATAGATTATCTTGGCCCGGTTGTAATACACATCATCTTTCTTTGCGGCAACCTCCAAAGCCTTATCCATATCTGCGGCGACCTTATCCATGGAAGCATCTTCACGGGACATGAACAGATGCTGGGAAGCACGGCGCAGATAACCGTCGGCACTGGCAGGATATTGTGCAATGAAATCGTTCAGAGTCTCCATATACTTCTCCGGAGACAGTTGGGAAGAAGCCATGTAGAGGAACACCAAAGCCTGCTCTTCGGTATCGGGCAATGCCTTCTTGATACCGATGCCCTTCAATGACATATCTCCATAAGACAATGCGGAGATATTCTGCGACATGGCGAAATTGGCATCAATGGCATAGCAGATGGTAGCCGTGTCTTGTCCGGAGGACTTCTGCGCCAGGCCGAAGACCTGCCCGTCCACAGTCATCAGCGGACAGCTCACCATCTTGTCCTTCAGACGCATATCGAGCGTATAATAGGAATAGTTGCCGGAAATCTTATCAGCCTCCTTTACTTTCCCGGTAGTAAAAGAACGGTCCTTCTGGGTGGAATAAGGCAGCAAATATACATCCGCACCGGCAGCCGGAGCCACAGCAGCCAAAGTGAGCGCCGTGACTTTCTTTCCGGGGATGCCGACACGGAACTTGACAACATCGTACATGTCATCAGCTCCCATAATGGCCTCCACCGGCATCTGTGCCCCGTCCGAGCTCATCACAACGGCGCGCTGGGCACCTTTGAACAAGGTGTAGTCAGAAAGCGCAATGCCATCTTCAGTGACAAAAAAGCCGTTTCCAGTATTCAGTATCTTATCGTCCTGGTCGTAGGTCACCACCGAAAAAACGGCACGTTTGGCTTTGTCTACCCACTTCGGGGCTTGTGCCACACTCCACTGAGCCAATAAACAGAGAGTGAGCATCAACAGCAATTTCTTTTTCATATCTTAGTTGGTTCTTTGTTTTACCGCTTCATAAATCAAAATGCCGGCTGCAACGGAAACATTGAGGGACTCGATGGTTCCCAACATGGGAATCTTCACCCACTCGTCACACAACGCCAGGTTGTCATAGGACACCCCCTTGTCTTCGGCACCCATAATGATGCACATCGGACCGGTATAGTCGGCTTTGGTATAGTCGTAATCGCCTTTCTCCGTGGCTGCCACGATATGGAAACCACTATTCTTGAGGAATTGCAGGGTCTCTTTCAGGCTGTGTTCGCGGCAAACGGGCAAAGTGTGCAAGGCTCCTGCCGAGGTTTTCATGGCATCTGCGTTGACAGATACACTGTTCCGTGCAGGGATAATCACGGCATCTACCGCCGCACACTCGCAAGTACGGGCAATGGCACCGAAATTGCGGACATCCGTGATGCCGTCGAGCATCACAAACAGAGGATTCTTGCCCTGCTCGAAAAGGAAAGGTACCAAGTCCTCCGTCTTCTGGTAAGTGACTGAAGAGATGAAGGCAATCACTCCCTGGTGATTCTTCCGCGTCACGCGGTTGATGCGTTCCACCGGAACGCGCTGTACCGGTATCAAAGTCCCTTTCAAGACAGCGAACAGCTCTTTTGACAAATCACTCTGAATGTCCTTCTTTACCAATATCTTGTCTATCTCTTTTCCTGCCTGAATGGCTTCTATCACGGCACGAACGCCGAAAATCATTTCACTGTTATCAACCATATATGGGTATTTACTATTTGACGATTTACTATTTACTATTTGATACTTCCAGCAATGCTCTGGCATTGTTCAGTGCGGCTTCGGTCAGCTTAGCACCACTCAGCATATGGGCTATTTCTTCCACACGTTCATCGTCGGTCAGACGACGGATGTGACTGTTTGTTTCCGTCTCGTTGTCCTGCTTGTACACCTTATAATGGGCGCGTCCGCGGGCAGCAATCTGGGGCAGATGGGTGATACTGATTACCTGGCGGTCCTGCTCGCCCATCTCCTGCATGATATCCGCCATGCGGTCGGCTATCTCGCCGGAGACTCCGGTATCTATTTCGTCGAATACAATGGTAGGAAGCTTGACGGCACCGGCTATCATTGCCTTGATGGAGAGCATGACGCGGGCTATTTCACCACCCGAAGCTACGGAGGAGACGCTTTGCAATGCCCCGTTCTTATTCGCGGAAAACAAGAAGTTCACAGTATCCGCCCCGTGTATGCCCGGCTCTTTGCGGGCACCTATCTCTACCTGGAAACGGACATTGGGCATGCCCAACGGAACCAGCCGCGCAGCCATCTGCTTCTCCACTTCACGGGCAACGGCAGTACGCGCCTTGGTGAGGACGGCAGCCTGCTTTTTCACCTTATTATATAAAGCGTCGCAACGCGCTTTCAGTTCCTCGATGTGCTCGTCGGACGAAGTGATGGCGGAGAGTTTGGCGGCGTATTCATCCGTCAGCGCCAGAAGTTCACCGACAGTGGAAACGCGGTGCTTCT
>ERZ860590.1621-NODE-1621-length-11175-cov-2.963219_pt1 | contig 11175 bp, 7 predicted proteins | sample MGYA00509975_ERZ860590 | MGnify/ENA primary metagenome ERZ860590 (study PRJEB30046, sample SAMN00715250) | human gut metagenome | study: EMG produced TPA metagenomics assembly of the A metagenome-wide association study of gut microbiota in type 2... | reverse complement strand
AGATGCCAGGGGATACCGGGCAGATTATTATTTTAGGAGGTGTGAATGACGCCAACCAACTTGTATGCAATAGGATTACTTATTCTTTAATCAGAGCATTAAAGAATTGCCATTTGCCTGATCCTAAAATTTTGCTTCGTGTTACGGATGAGACGCCAGATGATTTATGGTATTTGGCAATTGATTGTATTTCAACTGGGATAGGAAGCCCATTAATATCTAATGATAATGTGGCTATTAAAAAAATGATCGAATTTGGATATGAAGAAGATGCAAAAAATTATACAACATCAGCTTGTTGGGAACTTATTCCGGGAAATAGTTGTGAACAAAATAATATTAGTGTTTTTGACTGGGCAATTCCATTTGATTTAGTTGGGAAGAAAGAAAATCTAGATGAACTCGATACATGGGATAAGTTTATATGGGCATATAGTGAACATTTGTGTGGTCATGTTTATTTTATGTCGCACTTAACAGATAACATCAATTGGGAAAAAGATCCATTAATGAGTTTTTTTAATAAAAGCTGTCGTGAACAATGTAAGGATATATCAGAAGGTGGTGCAAAGTATAATAATTATGGGATGCTATCTGTTGGTTTAGCAAATTGTATTAATTCGTTGATAAATATACGAAAGTATGTATATCAAGAAAAAAGATTTGGATTAAGAGAATTGTATGAGATGAGAAATAAGAACTTTTTGTGCTATGAAGAAGTTTATGCATTGTTAAAAAATTCACCGAAGTATTTCGGTACGGATGATGAAACCGAAGATGTAGTGGGACTTGTAAATTGGCTAATTGGACGTGTTAATGATACTCTACAATACTTTAGAAACAAATATGATGGAAAGATGAAATTTGGACTTAGCTCACCTGGATATATCATAATGGGAAAACTGAATAATGCGACTTTTGATGGACGACTTGATAAAGAACCATATAGTATTCATATCTCAGCTGATGATAGTAATAATGTGACAGAATTAATTAATTTTGCATCAAAACTGGATTATGGAAAGCATGGGTTTAATGGCAATGTTGTCGATTTTACTATGGCATCTACATTTATAAAAGAAAATCAGGACAAGTTTATTCAATTAATGAAGAGCAGTATTACAGTAGGTGTATTCCAAATGCAAATGAATGTTATTGATAGTAAAACTTTAATCGAAGCAAAAAAGAATCCTGCTAAATTTCCTAATCTTATAGTAAGAGTGTGGGGATTTAGTGCATATTTTAAAGATTTACCAATAGAGTATCAGGATTATGTAATAGAAAGAGCACTAAAGAATGAAGCCATTAATTACTAATATACAAAGATTCTGTTTACATGATGGACCAGGTATAAGAACTACTGTGTTTTTTAAGGGATGTACATTACATTGTCCATGGTGTGCAAATCCTGAAAATATAAGTCGCGGTGAAGAACTTTATTATATTCAGGAAAAATGCAAAGAAGAGTGCACTCATATATTGGATTGCAGAAAACGGATATATCAAGGCGAGTGTGTATTTAATGCAATAGGAAAATGGGGAGATTACTATTCTCCCCAAAGGTTATATGATGTTTTGATTAAAGATAAGTCGTTTTATGGTAAAGAAGGGGGGATAACGTTTTCGGGGGGAGAGCCTTTGATGTTTTTACCTAATTATTATTCGGGAGTATGTGATGAATTACATCAATGTGGAATCAATTTATGTGTTGAAACGGCGTTGTTCGTGCCGGAAGAATCTGCAAAATGGCTGATAGGAGTAGCAGATTGTATCTATATTGATATTAAGATATTAGATTACAGTAAATGCAAAAGTATTCTTGGCGGAAATTTGGAACAGTATTTAAACAATTTGAGAATTATATATGAAAACAAAGGGGATACTGAGGTGACTTATAGAGTGCCGTTAATTCATGGCTATACAGATACAGATGATAATATTAATAGTATATGTAATCTCATTCAAAAGTTCCCAATGGATAAAGTTGAAATCTTGAAAGCACATAACTTGGGAAAGAAAAAGTATGAACGGTTAGGAAGAAAATATGATGATTTTTATGCCCCTAATGACAACGAGATTAATTTATGGGTACAAAGAATGGGAGAAAAGGGAATTGAATTAGAGATAAAACAAGTATGATGGCAAAACTTATAATCTAAGAAATCATAGATTGGTGTTATAAATCTTGTAGTGTCAATGAAAAATATAAAGTAAATATTGGCGATTACATATGGATAGGGCTAAAGTGTATCGAAGGAAAGGAAAATGCATGAATATTAGCGAGAAAGTATATTCTGATTTTTGCTATGGATGTGGAGCGTGTCGGAATATTTGTCCTGTGAATGCGGTTGAGATAGAGGAAGATGGTTACGGCTTTTTGAAAGCGCGAACGGACAATGATAAATGTATAGATTGTGAAAAATGTTTAAGTGTATGTCCAAGACTATATAATGAATATGATAATTGGAATACCCCAGAATGTTATGCAGCTTGGGCAAAGGATGGATTCCGCAGTACTGCTGCATCGGGGGGAATATTCAGTGCGATAGCGTATGATTTTTTGGTCGATGAAGATCATTATATTGTAGGTGCAGTTTGGAAGGAAGATTATTATGTTCATCATATAGTAACAAATAATAGAGATGACATATGTAAAATTCGAAATAGCAAATATGTACAGAGTAATACAGATGATACATATTGTATTGTTAAAAGTTTTTTGAAAGAAGGAAAGAGGGTTCTATACTGTGGTTGTCCTTGTCAAATAGCTGGCTTATATGCATATTTAGGTGAAAAAAATAGAAATCTATATACAATTGATTTGATTTGTCATGGAGTTCCTTCAACTAAAATTTTACAAAAATATCTATATGATACGTATAATGTAAAGGACATTAAAAAACTGGACTTTAGGGATAAATCAGTGTTTGGCTGGTCGACAGAGATGAATGTGTATATGAATAATGGGCAGGAGATTCATACACGAGCGAGCAATGATAGTTTTTATGAAGCATTTTTATCAAATTTATCTTTAAATCCAAATTGCGAAAATTGTCAATTCTCAAGACTGCCAAGGCAGGGTGACATAAGTATTGGAGATTTTTGGGATATAGAAAAATTTGACAAAAAGTTGAATGATGGTAAGGGAACATCTTTGGTACTTATCAATAATGAACATGGGAAAGAATTATATGAAAGTTGTAAATCAATCGCATTTTCACAAAGCATGCCATTACAGTTTGTTCAAGAAACTTGTAATAAAACAGTATTTGAGCCATTTAAGCATCATTTTGGATCAAAACGTTTTTTGAATGATTTTTCTAGAATGGATTTTAAAAAAGCAGTATATCAATCAAAAAATTTTAAATATGATATTGGTCTTGTTACCACTTGGTTTGCTCGAAATTTTGGGGCTATTTTTACGGCTTATGCATTGTACAAGTACTTAGAAAATGTAGGATATAGTGTTTTGATGATAAGAAAACCTAAGGAATTATGGACGGAAGGTTATAATGCTCCTCAAAGGAATCCAATTGCTGTAGATTTTGGAAACAAAATGTATCAGTTAAGTAAAGAATATTCGCTTGAAGATATTCCGAATATTTCGTTGTTGAATAATAGCTGTAATACTTTTTTAGTGGGATCTGATCAATTATGGAATCCGAAAGTATATGCATATAAATATTATTTTTTCTTGGATTTTGTGAATGCCGAAAAGCGAAAAATTTCATATGCCACTTCAATTGGAGCAAGTCGTTTTGAAGGCTCTGAAGTCGATAAGCATAATTGTGCATATTTTTTGAAGCGGTTTGATGCTATATCAAACAGAGAAGACGAAGCTGTACAGATTTGTAAGAATGAATTTTCAATAGAAGCGCAAAAAGTAATAGATCCGGTATTTTTATTGGACAGGCATGAGTATGAAGAACTTGCTGCAAACTCGGGTTTGAAGGAAAATGATAAGTATATTTTTACATATATCTTGGATGGTAATCTTGATAAAAAAAGAATTATCGATTTTGTAAGTAAAAAATTAGGTTACAAAATAGTGTGTGCGTATGACATTGAAAGACCAGAGTATTCAAAGAAAATTATGGGGTATGAGGAAGCAAGTATTGAAAGACCGGAAGACTGGTTAAATTATATCAAGAATGCTGAGTTTGTCATTACCGATTCATATCATGGTGGATGTTTTGCAACGATATTTCAAAAACAATTTATGTGCTTTATTAATCCATTACGTGGAGAAAACCGATTCAAAGAGTTATTTGGACGATTAGGATTACAGAGACATTTGTTAAGCAATGAATCCACAGAAGATGATGTAAATTGGATTATTAATAATACCATAGATTATAGGAGAGTTAATGAAATTATTAATGAAGAGAGAGGGGCATCATGTGAATGGTTGCAAAAATCTTTGACAATATCGAAAAAACCTATGGGGACAGAAGAATTTGTTCTTAAAGAAGTTGATAAGCGACAAAAATTGAAAGATAGAGATTCTTTGCAAGTGTATAAAAGTATGCAACAGCTTGGATGTTCTAAGGGGGTGTCCGTGCAAGAGATAATGGATCGAATGCCGGAAGGTTCATATTTACAACAAGTGCAAGGAAATTATGATCCCATAGTTGATACACCAATGCCATTTGGGGTTTTGTCTATAAAAAAAACTACTAACTATTTTGTAGAAGTTCAATTTACACAGATGACTTATAAAAGTAAACGACCGCAACTTTATATTGGAAACGTGGTGGAAAACAAAATTGTTGGATGGGAACGTTTTGTTAGTGAAGCGGAATTACGTGCTCAAATAGAAAAGTTGCAAGAACAAATCAATTTGCTAATCGATAACGATAATGAAACGAAATAAGTTTAAGTTGATTAATAGCAATTGATGTAAAGGAGGAGAGTTGATATATGAAATGGGTTGTATTGTCAGATTTTGCTATGGGCAGATGTAAAAAGGATATCAAGGTAATAATGTGAATATGTGATTGCAAACAAAAGTATTTTATGAGAGAAAAAGGAATGTTATGTTAGAGTTTGTTATATCGACAATATTATCTGGGATTATTTGGGATATTATAAAAGGAAGTCAAAAACTGTTATATCATTATTTCTTAAAGAAAATGGATATTGCTGAGGCGGAGTTGACAAATTTAATAGAAAATATTCCGCAAGAAGAAAAAAACAATAAAAAATTGGTAATTGAATATCTGAAAGAGGATAGCGAGTATCAAATTTTGTTAAAGCAAGCCGTAAGAAACGTCAGGAGCGCTAACTTAAAAAAACGCATGACGGTTATTGTGTTAGTTGTGATTATTGTATTGGGAGCAGGTCATTATTATTTAGGTGTAATGGATGGACAATTCCGTTCTTTTTCAAATGACTATGTACAGGTTGTATATAATGGGTTACAAAAAAAGGAAGTTACACCTATCAGCCCAGAAGGAGATACATATTTTTACAATAATTGGTGGGATTTGAAGCGAAAGAAGTATATTCGTGTAGTAAAATTTTACGGAGATACAGGGATTGATGATAGTATAAAAATGATGGAAGGTGATGAAGCCGAGAGAGATATGTTTGTAGATATATGTACATCACAACAAATTTTTTATACTCTTCAATATGCTGAATTAGAATTAGGAATAACTGAGACACAGGGGTTAAATGGTGATTTTAAGAATGAAGCAATTACAGGGGATAAAGGACTTACTATCAGAGGATTTTCACAAACACAAACAATGGAGAATATACCTGATATGATTCTGGTGCAATATAAGAATTCTGAGTATAAATATTTTGTTGTTGGGAAGACATTATACGTGGATAATAGTGGATATATGATGGCAATGTTGTCATATAGTGGAATGTCATATGATGATTTTATGAATTCATATGACAAAAAAATAGTAAAATTAAGAAATTGTTTTAATAATATAAAGCAGCTTGCATATTGAAGGAAGATGGCAATAATACACTTGTTGCAATTTGATTTGTGTAGAGGATTGTGAGGTGATTAATATAAAAAATTTATTACATACCAAGCAGTCTGTATATCTACATGTATAGAATATGGTAGTAAGATAGAACAAGGATTCGAAGATCAGTGGAGATATATCGAGGATGAGACTGGGGTATATATTTCAACACCCTTTTTTAAAGGGAAAAAAGATTTTGTAAATTCTATAGTAAATGATAGAGAAAAAGTAAATGGAGAATCTAAATTCATTTTACAAAAATGTTTATATTTTGGTGAACTCTATATTATAGAAGTTATGCTATCTCATGATTGTACATATGAAGAATTCTTAAGGAGTGATTCTGAAGCTGGTTTAAAATTGAAAAAGAGTTTTCAGAGTTTTGAACAGATATATGAGACAGAAAAAATGATATGTAAGTAAATACAGAAACATATTTGATGGAGAAGAGATATAACCAATAATTTTGATATGCATATGTTTTGGGTATAAATACATAAATCAACCGCCCCAATATATAATGGAGCGGTTGAAGGATAAGGCCTAATTAATTATGAGATGTAGGTTTTAATTCGCCGTAGATGCGTTTGTATTCTGCTAATTCCGCATCCTGATCAGCAATTTTGCCCTGCTGTTGTTTTATGGTTCTCTTTAGTGCATCGTTTTCATGGACGACCTCATAATATTCATCTGTTGGAAGTTTGAGTTCAGGTACGATCATAGTGTACACCTCCTGACATAAGTCTTTGTTTCGGTAAGAAATTCGAAGCATGGATTTTTGCAACAGGGACAAAATTAGATCCTTGTCGGTCTCTGTTAGAAATCCGTCAGCGATTTCCTGATCTAAGATAAGTATAGTTTCCATGAAGAAGGAAGTCAATTCCTCTTTCGATTTCTGAAGCTTTTTTTCAAGTGAACGATGCTCATCTGGGGAACTTGCAGATTGTATCTTGGCATCGGATGGGATGCTACGCCGAAACCGAATTGGAAGAAATGGAATTAGTAAGCATAAGTGCTTCTCCTTGATTTCTTCGAGGGTGTAGGACTGCACCTTGATCGTGGGTACACGGTATTCGTGTGTGCTTCCATCCTGAAATTTGAGTTGACAGCTTAAGTAGTCAGGGATCTTTTTAGGACCTTGCAGAAAGAGTACTGCTGATTTTGGGAACTCGAGGACTAATTGTGTGTTTTGTGTGTCTGCTCGAAACGTTAAAGCCGCATGAAGATCGTACTCAAGCATCCGGATGGTAATCTGACCATCGTATGTAATTTCACATTCGAAGTGGTAGATGTCTGCATCATTCACACAGAATGTGAGATCTGCCTTAATGGTTGAGATTTCTTTTGTGTCGGAACGCTCTACGGAATATTCAGTGGAGAGAGGGACAACCGTGGAATCCTTGGGATAGTCTTTGCCATAGATTTCATAGATAAGAGGAAACAGAAGTTTGGGAGAACTGTAAGTTGCTTTCTTGATAATCAAATCCCAAAGTTGTGTTTCGGTTGAAATCTCATCAGGTAATCCGTGGTTACGGATGATTTCTTCAACTTCTTTGGAGTGAAGATGATAAGTGTGGCGTGTGTTTGCCATACTGTTACCTCCTACATATGTATTTACTATGTAATGGGAATAAAAAAGATTAATACAAATTTTGTATAAATGAAAAGCTTTCGGTGTGAATGCATCGTAACATATATATTATATAAAGGCAATAGGTTGTTTATGAAAAGTAAAGTATGTTTGGCTTTGAATATATGTACTTATCATAGGGAGACGTTCATTCGAAAGAATTTGGCGCTGTTGCGTCAATCATCTTTTTTTGATGAACAAAATGCTAAGTATTATGGAAAATTACACATTTTTATTGTAGATAATGCGAGTGAATTACAACTGCAGGAAGATGAATATACACACATAATTTATAATGAAAACAGTGGAGGATCGGGTGGCTTCCAGCGAGGAATCGAGGAGATTCGAAAGTCCAATATCGTTTTTTCGCATGTTATTTTCATGGATGATGATGTGTCATTTGATATTAATTCGTTTTATTTGTTGTTTGATTTTCTTTTGAATGTAGACGAAGAAAATCGAAAGCGACCGGTTGCGGGACGAATGTTTTGCATGGACAAACCGGACATTCAATATACGGCGGCAGAGAAGTGGAATGGCGGAAATATATCGCATATGGAATTTATGCGTGATATAAGTCAGACCGGTTATACGCAGGGGCGTGTCATATATGATGCGGATGCGGATTACGGTGGTTGGTGGTTTTGTTGTTTCCCAATGGAATTTGTACAGAAGAATGATGTACTTCCTTTTTTCATTCATTGCGATGATGTGGAATATGGTCTGCGATGTGGAAGAAAACCGATTATTATTGAGGGCGTACAGGTCTGGCATGAGACATATGATAAGCGACTGACACCTTTGATGCAGTATTATGACACGAGAAATCCTTTGTTTGTGAATTGGCTTTATGGCTTTTTGCCGGATGCAGAACAGATTATGAAGGTTTGGAAGCAAAAGATTACGGAATATCATGTGAGAGAGGATTGGATTACAGAGTATTATGTGATTCTTGCAATGAATGATTTCCTGAAGGGGATGCGTTGGCTGAAACGAATTGATTCCGGAAAGTACCATAGAAAGCTGCAAAAGGCGAAAAGTTCTAGGATAAAGAACGCAATCTGCTGGAGAATGGTGGCAGTGAAATTTTGGATTTGGGCACATTTCTATGGGATTAAATGCTTGAACAAGAAGGGAACAATATGAGAAACGAACTATATCATTTTTTCGTAAATAAGCAGCCGGGTATTGCCCGTCGTTATCACAAGATGCACGATGGATCAACCGGAATCCGGAAGATTCTTTCATGGATTTATTTATTGTGGTTGAATTTCGCTTTTTACGTTTTGTTTTGCAGATTTCTGGGAAGAGTTCCGGATGTGGAAATCTATGAGAGAAAGCGGCTGCTTCTCACGGAGAGTGAGTCTAAGGCTTATAGCAGGGAATGTCTGTCGGTGGATGACTTTGTTGAAAAAGTCAGGGATTATGATGTGATATCATTTGATATCTTTGATACGCTGATTTTCCGACCGATGTCGTTGCCGACGGATGTGTTTTATCTGATTGGCGAGCGGCTCGGAGTTATGGACTTTAAGAATATCCGGGTTTGGGCGGAGTGGGATGCCAGAATGAAATGCAAGCAGAGGCTTGGTCATATGGAAGTCAGTCTGAAGGAAATCTGGGAGAATCTTGCGGAGGACACCGGCCTGGATGCAGAGGAGGGAGTGCGTGTGGAGTGCGAGATTGAGGAAGCGCTTTGCTATGCAAATCCATATATGCTGCAGGTGTGGCAACGGTTACAGACACTTGGAAAACGCATGATCATTGTGTCAGACATGTATCTTCCGCGAGAATGTATTGAACGAATCTTATGTAAGGCGGGATATACGGGAGCGGAGCGTATCTATATTTCGAATGAGTATGGAGAAAATAAGGCGGATGGATCACTTTTTCGCCATGTGATGTATGACCTGTATGGTAAATCTTTGAAGGGAAAGGTTCAACCGGGAAAAGATATTTCCGGGACGAACAATTCCGCCTGCAATAATAAAGATATTGTACACATCGGAGACAATCCACACAGTGATCACAAGATGGCGAAGGTGTGCGGACTGGATATTATGCCGTATCAGAATGTGAACAAGAATGTTCTTTTATATCGTCCGATGGATATGTCATCAATGATTGGCGGTGCGTACCGAGGTCTGGTATCCAATCATTTATATAATGGTTCTGGAAATTATAGTCTGGATTATGAGTATGGCTACCTATATGGTGGATTATTTGTTTTGGGTTATTGCCACTTTGTACATGAGTATTTTAAGTTGCATCATCTGGATAAGCTGCTTTTCCTGGCGAGGGACGGGGACGCGTTACGCAAAGTTTATTCTAAGTTATATCCGGATGATCCGACGGAGTATGTATATTGGTCCAGAAAAGCTGCAACGAAATTGATGGCAGAGGAAGATCGGCACGACTATTTCAGAAGATTTATTGATCATAAGGTCAATCAGGATGTCACAATCGGACAGGCATTGCATGCGATGGAATTGGACGTGCTGACGGCGGAACTTTCCGATTGGCATGGAATCTGGATGAAGTGGCAGATGGAACATGTGTATGAGAAGAATCAGAAGTTTGTTGATTTACGAGAGGACGATGAACTGACAGATCAGAACGGTTATCTGTTACGAAGATTCATTGAGGCGAAGTGGGATAAGGTGATTGCCTGCTACCATGAGCAGCAACTTGCAGCGGAAAAGTATTATCGGAATATCTTGGATGGATGCAGGAAGGTTGCGGCGATTGATATTGGCTGGGCGGGAAGCGGAGCACTATCTTTATCACATCTTGTGAACAAGGTTTGGAATATGGATTGTGAAATTGTTGGAATCATTGCGGGAACGAATACGATACATAATGCGGAACCGGATGCGTCGGATCCATTTCTGCAGTCTGGAAAGCTGGTATCGTATTTGTATTCAGGCGCAGATAATCGTGATTTGTTTAAGAAACATGATCCGAACAAGGACTATAATGTGTTCTGGGAGTTGTTGCTTTCTTCACCGACGCCTTCATTTAAAGGCTTTCACAATGGAAGCTGGAATAAGGGGGGAACAGAGGTGTATCTTAGAAATCTTGATATTACGCTGGAGTTTGGTAAATACGATGTGAATCAGGACGGAATCAGGGAGATTCAGAGAGGAATCTTAGATTTTGCGGAGCAGTATACAGAACATTTTCGTGATTTCCCATATATGTTTAATATCAGCGGAAGAGATGCGTATGCGCCGATGCTTGTGGCAGCAAGCTACAATGAGCGATATTTGAAGATGATCGAGAAAAGATATGCGTTTGAGATTACGGTGAACTAAGTTGTCAGTTTGCTGGAGCTTTTGGCAGAAATATAGTATACTAAAAATGGATAGTATGTATATTGAAACAAAGCTGCTTAAGATATGAGGAGGCGTTGGCGCGTGGACTTACGGCCTGTAAGAAATGTTTCGGTAATTCGGGAGGATATCGATCAAGTAGCAGTTCATCTAGTTCCTCTTCGAAGGCGACAAAACATAATGCTCCGAAGGCTGCGCCATTTAAGCTGAAGATAACATCTGTTTT
>ERZ860590.1606-NODE-1606-length-11267-cov-2.668659_pt1 | contig 11267 bp, 7 predicted proteins | sample MGYA00509975_ERZ860590 | MGnify/ENA primary metagenome ERZ860590 (study PRJEB30046, sample SAMN00715250) | human gut metagenome | study: EMG produced TPA metagenomics assembly of the A metagenome-wide association study of gut microbiota in type 2... | reverse complement strand
AGAATTTGACATTAACAAGGTTGACGTTGATTTAAGAAGCAAATACGGCACGGTTGAGGTTTGCAAAAACGGCTCGGGTATCGAGTTCAGCGAGGAAGAGGCAGCAAAAGTCCTTTCAAGCGACGAAATTTATATTGATATTAATCTTAATCAAGGCAATGAAAATGCAACCGCTTGGGGTTGTGATTTGACTTATGATTACGTAAAGATTAACGGAGATTATCGTACTTGATAAACGTTATTAAAACAGTAGCACTATCAAGTCAAATCACAAGAAAGTCAAAAATTGACGCAAAACCGTACGGCAATTTTTGAAAGAAGGAGCAATGAAGTGAGCGATAAATAACTTCAAGTCAAATACTTAAAAAAGTTATTTTGAGCGATACGAAATTTGCGACGACGCAGTGGCTCCAAATTTGGTGAATACTGTTATAAACTCAAAATACAGCCCAAAGTGGGCGACCAATGGTCGCCCCTACGTGATACGGTAAAAACAACAATATTTTAAAATTAAAATCGGAAGGAGCAAGCCCCTTCCCTACGAAATTAAAAATAAGGATTACATACTATGGATAACAACATTAACAATGCGCAGAAAGCGGAAATAATTGCACACGCTCTGCCGCACATTCAAAAATACAGAAAGAAAACAGTAGTTGTTAAATACGGCGGAAACGCTATGATAAACGACGAATTGAAAGAGGCTGTTATGCGTGACCTCGTGCTTTTAACAACTGTCGGAATTAAAGTTGTGCTTGTTCACGGCGGCGGACCTGCAATTAACAAAACGCTTGAAAAAATGCACATTGAAAGCAAGTTTGAAAACGGACTGAGAGTGACCGACAAGGACACAGTAGACGTTGTTCAAATGGTGCTTGCGGGAAAGGTTAATAAAGACCTCGTTTGCCAAATCGGCAATATGGGCGGCCACGCAATCGGTCTTTCAGGTATGGACGGAAATATGATTAAGTGCAAAGCGCTTGATGACAGTCACGGCTTTGTAGGTGAAATTCAAGAAGTAAACACCGAAGTTATTGAAGAAGTACTCAACCACAATTTTATTCCTGTTATTTCAACAATCGGATATGACGAAAAAGGCAATTGCTACAACATTAATGCGGATACTGCTGCGGCGGCTGTTGCAGGTGCACTCAAAGCGGAGGCTCTTGTTTCAATGACTGATATAGTCGGCCTTTTAAGAGATAAGGATGACGATTCAACTCTTATTCACAAAGTATATATTTCAGACACGCCTGCGCTTATTGCAGAGGGAATAATCAGCGGCGGAATGATACCGAAAATTGATTCAATGACTCAGGCGCTCAGGGAAGGTGTAAAAAAAGCATTTATTATCGACGGACGTGTTCCCCACTCTATTCTTATGGAACTTCTTACCGATGAAGGTATGGGAACAATGTTTAGAAGCAGATAAAGAGGTACAATATGGAAACTAAAGAATTAGACAATGATTACGTTGCTCACGCTTACGGCAGATTTGACGTAACATTAAACAACGGCAAAGGCTCAACAATAAGCGATGACAACGGAAAGCAATACATAGATTTCGGTTCCGGAATAGGAGTAACGGCGTTCGGAATTTGCGATGACGAATGGAAAGCGGCGGTTGAAATGCAACTTGACAAGATGCAGCACGTCAGCAATCTTTACTATACAGAGCCTTGTGCAAGGCTTGCAAAAATGCTTTGCGACAAAACAGGTATGAAAAAAGTATTTTTCGGCAATTCGGGAGCAGAAGCAAACGAAGGCGCAATCAAATTTGCAAGAAAATATTCATACGACAAGTACGGCGAGGGCAGAAGCACGATTATTACGCTTGTAAACTCTTTCCACGGCAGAACGATAACAACGCTTGCGGCTACTGGACAGGATAGTTTCCATACTGTATTCGGTCCGTTTACACCCGGCTTTAAATACTGCCCCGCAAATGACATTGAAAAGCTTAACGAAATGGCAACTGATGATGTTTGCGCAATTATGTTTGAGTGCATTCAAGGCGAAGGCGGCGTAAATAATCTTGACTATAACTTTGTAAAAGCCATTGAAAAGCTTGCAAAAGAAAAGGATATACTTATGGTTGTTGACGAAGTGCAGACCGGCAACGGCAGAACAGGCAGATATTTTGCTTATGAAAACTTCGACATTAAGCCTGATATTGTTTCAACGGCAAAAGGGCTTGCAGGCGGGCTTCCCATGGGTGCTGTTCTTTTCGGCGAAAAGGTTAAAGATACTGTTACTCCCGGCTCTCACGGCTCAACTTTCGGCGGCAATCCTGTTTGTGCGGCAGGTGCAATTTCAATCGTTTCAAGAATTGATGACGAATTTTTAAAATCAGTAAGAGAAAAAAGCGAATATATCAAAAGCTTTTTAATGAATATTAAAGGCGTTAAATCTGTATCGGGTATGGGCCTTATGCTTGGCGTTGAAACCGAAAAGGATGCTAAGCAAATTGCAAGCGAATGCCTTGAAAACGGACTTCTCGTATTAACAGCCAAAACAAAAATAAGACTTCTTCCTGCTCTTAACATAAGCTATATTGAGCTTGACAGAGGTTTAAAAATATTGAAAGAGGTAATTGAAAAATGAAACATTTATTAAAGCTTAAAGATTTAGACCAGCATGAGATATTAGATATTTTAAATCTTGCAGACCAACTCAAATATGAAACAAAGCACGGCATTGAGCATCATCACCTTAAGGGCAAGACACTCGGTATGATTTTTCAAAAAAGCTCTACAAGAACAAGGGTAAGCTTTGAAACAGGCATGTATCAGCTTGGCGGACAGGCACTTTTCCTTTCAAACAGGGACTTGCAAATCGGCAGAGGCGAACCTGTTGAAGATACTGCAAGAGTTCTTTCACGTTACCTTGACGGCATTATGATAAGAACTTTTGAGCAAAAAGAGGTTGAGGACCTTGCAAAATACGGATCAATTCCTATCATTAACGGCTTGACTGACTATTGCCATCCTTGCCAGGTGCTTGCAGACCTTATGACAATTCGTGAATATAAAAAGAGCTTTGACGGACTTAAATTCTGCTTTATAGGCGACGGCAACAATATGGCAAACAGCCTTATTTTAGGTGCAATCACAATGGGTATGAGCTGTGCTATCGCCTGCCCTGACGAATACAAGCCTGACGCTGAAATTATGAAATGGGCCGAGGAAAACGGCAACTTTATGTGTTCAAGCAACATTCTTGAATGTGCAAAAGACGCAGATATTCTTTACACCGACGTTTGGGCTTCAATGGGTCAAGAAGAAGAAAAGGCAGAAAGAGAAAAGGTATTTAAGGATTACCAAATTAATGATGAGGTTATGGAAGTTGCCAAGGACGACGCCATGGTTCTTCACTGCCTTCCTGCTCACAGAGAAGAGGAAATCACAGCCAAAGTATTTGAAGAACACGCAAACGAAATCTTTGACGAAGCGGAAAACAGACTTCACGCTCAAAAGGCAGTTCTCGTTAAATTGTTAGGATAATAGCTTTAATCAAAAATTGGGCGAACAATGTTCACCCCTACGGTTTTAGAATAAAAACATTAGGAAGAAAATATGGAAGAAAACAAGATTTATATATGCCTTGCAAACGGTGATGTTTTTGAAGGAAAAAGATTCGGCGCTAACGGCGAAGTAACCGGTGAGCTTGTATTTACCACAGGTATGGGCGGATATATTGAAACGCTTACAGACCCCAGTTACTTTGGGCAAATTGTTATGCAAACCTTTCCTCTTATCGGCAACTACGGCTTTATCGACGAGGACAAGGAAAGCGAAAAATCCTACGTTTCGGCTTACATAGTACGTGAGTGGTGCGAAGAGCCGTCAAACTTTAGGTGTGAAAAAACGCTTGACGATTACCTTAAAGAAAATAATATCATCGGCGTGTATGGCGTTGACACAAGAGAAATAACTAAAACTATCAGAGAAGCAGGCGTTATGAATGCGATTATCACATCAAACCCTGCAACTGTTGATTATGGCAAATTAAAAGCATACGAGATTAAAAACGCAGTTAAAAGCGTATCTTGCAAAAGGCCATATATGAGTGCGTCAGATGAGCACAAATACAATGTAGTTTTAATCGACTACGGCACAAAGAAAAACATTATAAGAGAGCTTAACAAGAGGGGTTGCAATGTTGCCGTTATGCCTTATGACACAAAGGCAGACGACATTTTATCATTAAACCCTGACGGAATTATGCTTTCAAACGGTCCCGGTGACCCCAAGGAAAACGTTGAAGCAATTGAGCAGCTTAAAAAGCTTGTCGGAAAAGTTCCTATTTTTGCAATATGCCTCGGTCATCAGCTTTTGGCACTCAGCCAGGGCGGCGACACAACTAAGTTAAAATACGGTCACAGAGGTGTAAACCAACCTGTAAAAAATCTTGAAACAGACAGAACTTATATTTCCTCGCAAAACCACGGCTATGCCGTTGTGAATGAGGAAATTGAAAAGGTCGGAGGTAAAGTAAGCTACATTAATGCAAATGACGGCACGTGCGAAGGTGTTGATTATCCCGATAAAAAAGCCTTTTCGGTGCAATTTCACCCCGAAGCTTGCTCAGGTCCGCACGACACAAGATTTATATTTGACAAATTTATTGAAATGATGGGAGGTGACCAGTAATGCCAAGAAATAAAGAGCTTAATAAAGACATAAAAAAGGTACTTGTTATCGGCTCAGGCCCTATTGTTATAGGTCAAGCCGCAGAATTTGACTATGCAGGTGCTCAAGCTTGCCGTGTACTTAAGGATGAAGGCATTGAGGTTGTACTTGTAAACTCAAACCCTGCGACCATTATGACTGATAAGGCGCTTGCCGACCACATATATCTTGAGCCGCTTACGGAAGAAACGGTTAAAAGAATTATTGAAAAGGAGCGCCCCGATTCCATACTTTGCGGTCTTGGCGGTCAAACAGGTCTTACAATCGGTATGCAGCTTGCAAAAGACGGATACCTTGACGAAATGGGAGTCAAGCTTTTGGGAACGGATGCCGAGGCTATAGACAAGGCTGAGGACAGGCAAATGTTCCGTGACACAATGGTTAAAATTAATCAGCCTGTTGTGCCGAGCGACATTGCATACACTGTTGACCACGCAAAGGAAATTGCAAGCGATATCGGCTATCCTGTTATTATTCGCCCTGCCTTTACATTGGGCGGTGCAGGCGGCGGCGTTGCATACAACGAGCATGAGCTTGAGGTTATTGCCAAAAACGGCTTAATGCTCTCACCTATTACTCAGGTACTTGTTGAAAGATACATCGCAGGCTGGAAAGAGATTGAATTTGAAGTAATGCGTGACAGCGTAGGTAATGTTATTGCAGTTTGCTCAATGGAAAACTTTGACCCGGTCGGTGTTCATACAGGCGACAGCATTGTTATCGCCCCTGCCGTAACGCTTGCTGACAAGGAACTTCAAATGCTCAGAAGCGCATCTCTTGACATTATTACCGAGCTTGGAATTGAGGGCGGTTGCAACTGTCAATTTGCATTAAATCCGGAGAGCTTTGAATATTCTGTTATTGAGGTTAATCCGAGAGTTTCACGTTCTTCTGCGCTTGCTTCTAAGGCTACGGGTTACCCTATTGCTAAAGTAACTACCAAAATTGCACTGGGCTACACTCTTGATGAAATCAAGAATGATATCACGGGCAAAACGTGCGCTTGCTTTGAGCCTACGCTTGACTATGTTGTTGTTAAACTTCCGAAATGGCCGTTTGACAAGTTTGTAAACGCTTCCCGTAAGCTTGGTACTCAAATGAAGGCTACCGGCGAGGTTATGAGCATTGCGCCGTGCTTTGAGCAGGCAATTATGAAAGCAGTCAGAGGTGCTGAGATTGGGCTTGATACGCTTAATAACAAGGCGTTAAACGGCGTTGACATTAAGCAAAAACTGCACGACCAAGACGATATAAGATTATTTACCGTATTCAAAGCACTCAAGGAAGGTGTAAGCATTGCCGAAATTCACGAAATTACTATGATTGACGAATGGTTTTTGGCAAAGCTTGAAAATCTTGCAAGATACGAGCTTGAAATTGAGGGCAAACCGCTTTCAAAGGAGCAATATTTAAAAGGTAAAAAATTAGGCTATCCCGACAAGGCGCTTGAAAAAATCAGCGGCGGCAGCCTTACATATCACAAGGACTGCGTTTACAAAATGGTTGACACCTGCGGTGCGGAGTTCAAGGCTGAAACACCTTATTTTTACTCAACTTACGACGAGCATTGCGAGGCAAGAGAACTTGACAAGAGCGATAAGAAAAAAATAATCGTATTAGGCTCAGGGCCTATACGTATCGGTCAGGGTATTGAATTTGACTACTCATGCGTTCACTGCGTATGGACTCTTAAAGAGCTTGGATATGAGGTTATCATTATAAACAACAACCCTGAAACGGTTTCTACCGACTTTGACACGGGCGACAGGCTTTATTTTGAGCCGCTTACAAACGAGGACGTTATGAACGTTATCAAGGCTGAAAATCCTATCGGCGTTGTTGTTGCATTCGGCGGGCAAACCGCTATAAAACTCACAAAATTCCTTGATAAAAAAGGTATTAAAATTCTCGGAACAAGCGCTGAATCAATCGACATTGCCGAGGATAGAGAGCGTTTTGACGAGCTTTTGGAAAAATACGGAATATTCAGACCGAAGGGCGAAAGCGTTATGACTCTTGACGAGGCTTTGACGGCGGCTGAAAGGCTTGAATATCCTGTTCTTTTACGTCCGTCATACGTTATCGGCGGTCAAAATATGACTATTGCGTACACAGATGATGACGTTAAGCAGTATATGGCAATCATACTTGCGCAGGGAATTGAAAATCCCGTACTTGTTGATAAATATATGATGGGAACGGAACTTGAGGTTGATTGTATTTCCGACGGCGAGGACGTTCTTATACCGGGTATTATGGAGCATATTGAAAGAGCGGGTGTTCACTCGGGCGACTCAATTGCCGTTTATCCCCCTTACAATCTTAACGATATGATGCTTGAAAAGATTTGTGACGTTTCGCAAAAGCTTGCGCTTGAGCTTGGCACACAAGGTCTTGTAAACATTCAATATCTTATTTATCACAATGAACTATACGTTATTGAGGTTAATCCGAGAGCGTCAAGAACAATACCTTATATCAGCAAGGTAACAGGCGTTCCTATGGTTGAACTTGCGACTAAAATTATGGTGGGTCAAAAGCTTAAAGACCTCGGCTTCGGCACCGGGCTTTACAAAACACCGCCCTATGTTGCAGTTAAAGTACCTGTTTTCAGCTTTGAAAAGCTTAACGACGTAAACTCTAAGTTAGGGCCTGAAATGAAGTCAACCGGCGAAGTTTTAGGCGTTGGCAAAAATCTTGTGGAAGCATTGTTCAAAGGACTTGTATCGGCAGGATTTAAAACTGATTTCCATTCTAAAGACGAGCATGGTGTACTTATAACAGTCACCAAGCAGGACAGATTTGAAATAGTCGGTCTTGCAAAAAAGCTTGACGACCTCGGTGCAAAGATTTGGGCTACTCCCGAAACGGCTAAGGCGATTGAAAGCTTAGGCATTAAGGTTAATGTTGTAAACAAGCTCAGAGAGGACAACTCCATTATGGACCTTGTTGAATCGGGTCAGCTTGATTACATTGTATATACAGGCAAAAGCGACAAAAAATCAATTGCCGATTACATCAAACTTCACAACAGAGCAAATCAGCTTGGCATTGCTACAATCACTTCACTCGATACTGCCAATGCCGTTGCGGATATCATTGCATCACGTTACAAGGAAACGAACACCGAGCTTGTTGATATCAACTTTATGCGTAAAGAAAAAGGAATACTTAAATTTTCCAAAATGCAAGGCACCGGCGACGACTACATTTTCTTTAACAATCAATGCGGTATTATCACCTGCCCTGAAAGTTTTGCAATTGAATTTTGCGACAGGCACAAGGGTATCGGAGGCGACGGAATAGTTCTTATTGAAGAAAGCAAGATTGCAAACGCAAAAATGCGTGTCTTTAATCTTGACGGCAGTGAGGGCAAGATGGCAGGCAACTCGATAAGGTGTGTAGGCAAATTCCTTTATGATAACGATATCGTCAAAAAAGATAAAATCACTATAGAAACAGCTTCGGGTGTAAAAGTTCTTCGCCTATTTACACGTGACGGAAAAGTATCGTCAGTCAAGGTATCAATGGGCAAAGCTGAGCTTAATACGGCTAAAATTCCTGTTTTGATTGTCAGTGAAAAGGCTATCAACTATCCTGCTGAAATAGGCTCAAAGCAGTACAATATCACCTGCTGTGCCGTCGGCAATCCGCACTGCGTAGTATTTGTTGACAATGTAGACAGGATTGATATTGAAAGTGTCGGCCCTCAGTTTGAAACAGCGCCTATTTTTCCTGAAAGAGTTAATACAGAGTTTGTCAGGGTAGTTAATTCAAAAACACTTAAAATGCGTGTATGGGAGCGTGGAAACGGCGAGACGCAGGCTTGCGGCACAGGTGCTTGTGCGGCAGTTATTGCAGCGGTTGAAAACGGATATTGCAACAAAGACGAAGATATCACCGTAAAGGTTAAAGGCGGCGATTTGATAGTTAATTATTCAGATACCGGCGTTACCTTAACAGGCGACTGCAACCTTGTATATAAAGGTGAAATTGAATATTAAACAAGCAAAAACGGTATTGCAAAATGCAATACCGCTTTTGTTTAATAAATGCTTAATCTATTCTGTTTTCAATTTCTCTTACAATGTCGCTCATTTTAACATCGAGAGCATTGCTTAAACGATAAAGCGTTTCTAATGTCGGCTTACGTTCTCCACGCTCTATTGCGGAAAGATGAGTTCTGCCAATATCGGCAAGACCGCTTAACACCTCTTGTGAAACACCCTTTTTTCTTCTAAAATCAGCAATTACATCTCCTACTATTTTTGAATCAAGGACAGGAACATACATAAAATCACCTCAATTAGATTTTATGTTATGAACGGCTCTGTTATGAACACATATGTTGACATTTTGCATACTTATGTGTTATTATAAATTTAAAATTAAAGGAGGTAATTCAAATGAATGAAATCAACCCACAAAACCGGCAAAATCAATACTCACAAGGACAATATCAGCAAGGTCAATATCAACCTGTACAACAAAATCAGTATTATCAACAACCACAGTACAATCAACAGCCGCCTAAGAAAAAGAAAAAACCAATATATAAAAAATGGTGGTTTTGGATTATAATTGTAATAGTTGTTATTGCGGTAATTTCCTCATTAGGTTCAAGCGATGATTCAACACAAAGCACTTATACAACTTCAAGCGGTATAAGTGATATACAAGATGATACACAGGAAAGTAGTGAAACTACTGAAGAAGGCACCACAAAAGAAACCACTACAAAAAAGAAAATTCCTACCGAGTATATTTCCGCTGTAAGAACTGCACAATCATACAGCGACAATATGTATATGTCAAAACAAGGAATTTATGACCAATTAACTTCTGACCACGGCGAACAATTTTCAAAGGAAGCAGCAAAGTATGCTATTGAACATATCGACGCTGACTGGAATTATAATGCACTTCAAACAGCAAAAACTTATCAAGATCAAATGGCAATGTCGCCGGCGGCTATTCACGACCAGCTTACATCAAGCTATGGCGAAAAATTCACTAAAAAGCAAGCAGATTATGCAATTGCACATTTAGATGATTAATCACAAAAATCCTCTTACTTTTGTATGTAAGAGGATTTTTGTGTATCGAAAATAATGTTTTGATAATTTATAATATAAACGGCTTCACGCAAATGCGTGAAGCCGTAAAATATTGAATAAGTAAGATTATTCAGCGTCGTCTGCGTCGTCAGCCTCTGCCTCGTCAGCGTTTGGCTTAGGAAGAAGTTCCTTCATTGAAAGAGAAACTCTCTTCTTATCAAAGTCAATAGCAATAATCTTTGCTTCAACTTCCTGACCTACAGAAAGAACATCCTGAGGCTTGTCGATTCTCTTGTTAGCAATCTGGCTAATGTGAATTAGACCGTCAATACCAGGAATAATGTTAGCAAATGCACCGAATGTTGTTAGACCAACAATCTTGCACTTAACTACAGAATCAACCGGATATTTATTCTTAAGAATGAACCATGGGTTGTCTTCTTCCTTCTTATAGCCTAGAGAAATCTTCTTTGTTTCTTCGTTAATGTCCTTAATGTAAACTTCAACTTCGTCACCAACATTAACAACTTCTGATGGATGCTTAATTCTTGACCAGCTTAGTTCGCTAATATGAATCATACCATAAACGCCACCGATGTCAACGAATGCACCGTAGCTTGTTAGAGACTTAACAACACCCTTGTAGTGGTTGCCAACTGCTAGTGTTTCAAGTAGCTTAGCCTTTTCTTCAGCTCTCTTTTCCTTTAGAACAGACTTAATAGAACCGATAGCTCTCTTTCTTCTGCCCTTTCTTGAAACTTCTAGAAGTCTATACTGTACTTCCTTACCAACTAGTGCTGATGGGTCTTCATCTCTTGAAAGTGTAGCCTGTGAAGCTGGGATAAAGATTCTGTTGCCCTTTAGCATAACGATGATACCACCGTTAACAGCTTCGATAACCTTACCTGTGAAGATTTCGTCGCTACCGTTAAGTGCTTCAAGTTCTTCCCAATTCTTCTGAGCGTCAACTCTCTTCTTAGAAAGCATAATTGTGCCTTCCTGGTCGTTAGTCTTCATAATTAGAAGTTCAATTTCGTCGCCAACCTTTAGAACATCCTGAGCAGTTTCAGTTGGGTCATATGAAATTTCGTCTTTTGGAATAAAACCAGCCTGTTTTCTACCAACATCAACTGATACATCGCCATTAGGAGCGATGCTCATAACAGTACCCATAACCCTCTCATTTGTATTCATACTTTTTAGAGATTCTTCTAGCATCTCCTCAAAGCTTAGTTCATTTTCATTTACGCTGGATGTATTTACTTCACTCATCTTATCCAGTACCTCCTTAATAATCCTTGCCGGTGTAGATGCACCTGCAGTTACGCCAATACTATCTGCTTTCTTCACCATTTCAAGTGGGAGTTCATCAGCTGTTTCAATGAAAAAAGTATTTTCACAGTTGGATGAACAGATACTATACAGCTTGAAAGAGTTGGAACTGTGCTTATCGCCAATAACAAACATTAAGTCAACTGACTTTGAGATATTGGCTGCTTCTCTCTGACGTATAGACGTT
>ERZ860590.1596-NODE-1596-length-11339-cov-2.763736_pt1 | contig 11339 bp, 12 predicted proteins | sample MGYA00509975_ERZ860590 | MGnify/ENA primary metagenome ERZ860590 (study PRJEB30046, sample SAMN00715250) | human gut metagenome | study: EMG produced TPA metagenomics assembly of the A metagenome-wide association study of gut microbiota in type 2... | reverse complement strand
TTTCATCTCAAAGATATCACCATCCTTTGTCTTTGCTGTTAACTCACCGTTGTGAAAGAGCGCATTTCTTAAGTGGACATAAGTCATGATTGATTTGTATGGTTCTTTTTTATTTTCTTGCTTGATGTCGAAGCCATATTCGGTTAAAACATTTTTAATAGGTGTTGCACTACACTTAGATGTGTAATCATTCTGTTTTGCACGACATAAAGACTCCAGCGCTGAGAATAATAAATAATAAGAAATATCAATAAAGCTCTCTCTGGCTCTGAACACTTCTATAGTTTTGAAAAAAGCCTTTCGGAAGGATTCATTTATAGGGTTACTTTCTGATTGTAATATTTTCATTGTTAGTGTTATGAATGTTTCGCGAGAGTCTGAGCTAAAAGCATCACTTATGATGACGCATCCACCTCCGTTTTTTCGTTGATGTGATATTATTTTCCGTGGGTAATCTGTATCGAGATTATCATAGGCTTCATGTTCTCTTAGCTCATTTGATATAATGACATCCCTGTGATCTATAAATGATAGAACAGCTTCGAGATTGTGAATCTCATTCCTGAAATTCATAAGGTTTAATTTTTCCGTGTTTCCATTGATGAACTCTACAAAAGCTGTGAGGTGATATACATCTTTATCTTTGGCTAATTTATAAGAATCAGAGTGCCTCTTATATAAAGGGATGATTTTAAAATCTTTAAAGATATATTCCTTCGTGCATTCATACCCATAAATACCCAGTCTAATCATATTTAATCCAGCTTTTATTTTATAGTAAAATAATAAAGGTGCAGCCCCTATTATATGTAGTGCCTATTAATTTTACCAGTGCTCTGTAGTTACAGTTGTAAGATCACAACTTGATGCAAAAATTTGCGAGCATAAAGAAATGGAAACACTAAATACCTTAGCATCAGGGTAACTCCATAGTGCTCAGGCCCATCTTTCATGTTCTTCCCGAAGAAATATCTACCTTTCTCCCAGTCCGATTTGTCTGACGCAAATCCACATCCCTTGAAATTTGTCAAGGATTATTTGGAAATATCTTAGTGGTCGGCCTATCGAGTCCCCGCCCGGTTCCTGGTCACTTTGTTCAAAAGGCTGGCTGCATAACCTTTACCATGAAGTCTTAAAAGGACTTCCTTTTGAGACGATTTTACTTAACGGAAGAATGCACCCTGAGGTTGTCTTAAAAGGTTGATTTTATGTTTTGAGACAACTATATTAATGAGACTAACTTTTGAGACAGGGGAGCTATCATGACATCAATCATCGGGTATGTCCGCGTATCCACCAACGAACAGACAGTAGAGAACCAAAAGCAACAGATCGCTGATGCAGGTTACCAGGTTAGCAAGTGGTACTCCGATGAAGCCACAAGCGGCAGTGTGAAGGCGGCAGAGCGTAAAGGATTCGGTGAGCTTCTGGCTTATATTCGCGAAGGCGATACATTGATTGTGGTTGGTATAGACCGCTTAGGCCGTAACACCATTGATGTGCTTTCCACTGTTGAGGCGCTCCAGGCCAAAGGCGTGAAGATTATCAGTTTGCGTGAAGGGTTCGACCTGTCCACCCCCGTTGGTAAAGCGATGCTCACCATGATGGCTGGATTGGCTGCATTAGAAAAGGATTTGATCGCAGAGCGCAGAACCGCTGGTATTAAACGCGCTAAGGATGACGGCATCCATTGCGGTAGGCCTAATAAGGCAACCGTCGAAGATGTGCAGTTACTGCTTGAAAAAGGCATGACCATTAAAGAAGTGATGACGGAATTGTCAATCAGTCGAGCTACCTTCTACCGTTTAAAACCCGCTGCTTAGGCTGAAATACAAAACAATTTTACTTTGTCTCGATGATTTCACTTTGTCTCTCTGACCTCGCTCCGGCGGGGTTTTTTATTGCCTGAAATCCTCAACCCTTCCACCATCCGGCAAGCCCTCCCACGCTTCACCAGAAGCACACCACGACGTTTTCCCATAACAAGAATATTACGATGACCCTGATCCTGATCGCCTCTCTCAGAGGCTCCCAGAGGCCAAGAAAGCGATGATTTTTCTATGGTTTTTGAGAGTTACGATGTTTTTTTATATTTTCAACAAAAGTTAAGGGGTGATCATGATTGTTGTTTAGCCCACATCTAAAGGGGCAACCCTGCATTATTGGCAGACAAATTTAACGAACCCGCGCCAGTCGGGGCGCTCAGGCCATACCGCTGTATAACCTCCACCATAGCGAGGCCAGCAACTTGACCACGGCAGACTGTCAACCACGCGAGGGAAGTCGCCCGGACGGGGAGAGATAGGGCAGGTTTCGGGATATTTAACGGCTATTTACTGGCGTTTATTTTGTGAATCGGCGGGTGGTGAAGCACTAACCACTGAAGAAAGGTAAGTGGTCAAAGATGGGTCATCGGTAATGATTACACATAAAGGCGGGAGTTCATCGGTAATGGTTACAGATGAGTCATCGGTAATGGTTACAGATGAGTCATCGGTAATGGTTACCTACCAATAAGATCAATCCAAATAAGATCAAGAACACCAATAAGATCATTAAGACCTTATGCGTTCATCCCTGGCCGTGATGAACTTACATGTGAGGTCAACACCCACACATCGTTTTAGATCGCCATTGTGATGGCTATCTTTCTTTCTGGTTTCTGTTCAGTCGCTACGCTCGACGCTTCGCGATATCTATCGCCCATGCGGTGACTCGTTATCCTGTTCTGACCGAACAGGCTCGCCACCTTTTGGGCAGCAAGGGCGACAGCCCGCGCAGTAATTTGGAATCTGCGATGCAGATGCCGAGATCGATGATCAAGGCTAACGATGGGCGCGAGGGTGGCGGGGGGTATAACAAGCAAACATCATGCCAATCCGCCACAGGCTTGACAGGAAGCCCGTAGAGCGCCTCAGGCAATACAAACGTAGCGGGTAGGCATCAGAACGCAGCACAGGGCGTTACAGAGCGTTTCAGCGTAGGCGGCTGCGATATGTCATTTTTTGATATTGACTCTTGACAATGGGTATGAATATCTATAAATTGACCAATTGCATGAGTTATATTTTTATCAATTAAGTCACCTTTGGTGTTGACAATCACGGTGACATAATATAAAATATATCTCGTAGGTTGAGAATTGTCTCAGCCGTATTGAAACTACTCATAGGAGAACAAATGTCGAAAATTGGAAAACCTGCACTGCTGGATTTTAGCGCCGCGAACGGAACAGAAATTGCATGGGCCGTACTGAACGGCGTCACCTCATATCAGAATCTGAAAGCCTTTAGGTCACGCGCTGGGGGAACCGCAAAAGCGGATAAACTTTATCCCCAGACACGCGAGGCAATGCAAATTATCACCGCCGAGAAGAAGAAGGCCCGCGACCGTCGAGCAATCAAGGATTTGATCCGCCCGTTCTCACAAAGTTACGCCAATGGCGCAACGCTGACCGATATTTTAGCTCCGGTGCTCAAGGGCTACCGCCAGATGTACCTTGAAAAACTGGGCCTCGACCTCACCCTTGAGCAGATCACTATGCTGATTGTCTCGACTTATGGTGTAGAACAGCTCGAAAAATCTGGATATCCAGTTATTGGCGAGTTCCCTACTACTACAGCAGTGTGATCCCATCCGGCGCAATGCCGAATTAACCAAATTGCCTCACACAAGGCAAACCAACCAAAAATGCAGCCACAAGGCAGCCGGAATCCTGATCGCTACCCGCGATAGCAGGATCGAACCTGTATACCTGGAAAACAGGAGAGACGCCATGAAACTAACGTTTAGCAATTCAACGATGGACGTAATCATGCAGGAGTGCCGCCGAACCGGAACACCTGTTGCAACGCTCATCAATAAACTTGTGGATGCAGAAGCCGAACGCATTCGAACAAACATGAAGAAATCCATTGAAGGAGAACACAATGAACAGCAGAGCAGAAGAAAATAAACCTGAATTATGGTTTGAAGAGGATCGCCGCCTTTCCTTTGCAGAAAGCGTCACTATCAAGGCAACTGGTGAGTGTTTCAAGGTTGAGGACAAACTTGCAAGAATTCATACCTATATGGTGGATCAATACAACAGTTACCGGGCCAATGGTAATAATTTCTATGAAGATCAGCGGGACATAGCGACTAAATGCAAATGCACACCAAAAACCCTTGGCAAGTGGATGAAAGTTCTTCAAGCCCTTGGTTTACTCGTCATTGATGAGAGTCAGAAAAGCCATTCCTACACTGTACGCTCCGTAGTGAGCCAGGAACACAACCTGATTTTTGATTACCCGAAACTGTTGAACGGTCAACCTTCCTACGATCATGAAAAGGCACTTGAGCGGCTGAGGGCAAGACGTGGAACCGCTGGGGAAACTGACGGTAAGGTTATCCAGGTCGATTTCAAAAAACAGACAAAAACACCTGAGCCGCAGCCCGTTGTTGTGGAAACCAACTATAAAATACCAACAATCAACCGTAAATCCACTGGGTCTGCCGCGTCAACTGCTGGACAGCGCTATAGCATGGCATCTAACGATGACGGCAGCAGCGATGATCGCGCCGATGGTAATAATGAGATGAAGCAGGAAGGGCAGAACTACGATCCCGATCCACCTTTTCCACCTGAGAAGCGAGAGCCAGAAGAAACCGCAGGCCAGGTTATGGCCCCGCTTGATGACCTTCGCTACTGGTCGTATGTTGGCGATGATGGCAGGGACGACTACGGCGTAATGTGGGGTGTATCAGGCGCTGACCTTGATAATCTGATTGGTGAACACCTCAAGATCAGAGAAGCAGAAGCTGAAAAAAACTTTTTAAATCGTAGAGGATAAATGATTGATAAACATAAGGCGCTGACCGCCACCCAGAATACAGACCTGACAGAACCAGCGTCACCAGGTGACGTTAACGAAGTTAACCCGGCTAAACCGGGCTGCATAGAACCACTACCAGATCCAGAATTACCCAACCCAGAACCACTACCAGATCCAGAACTTCCCGATTTAACCCGCCTGTTTAAAAATCGCTGCCGTGATAGTGATGTTATGCGGAAATGTAAGCATCTCCTCATCGCGGGAATGCCGCCGGGAAAGGTCTCGCTGGTCTGTAGGCTTCCGCTGGAGCGTGTCCAGGAGCTATTCAACAGCAGTTACAACCCAACGTGCCGCCGATTCGCAAAAACTAACAGCTATACCAACGCCAGGTTAGCGCTGACCAGCTTCAACGAGGGTGCAACGCTCGCGGAGATTTGCACGGCGCTGGGCCTTTCATTGTACTGGGTGGTGATGTCGCTGCGTCAAAACGGGGTTGCTGAATCCTCGATCAATGCACGAATGCCGCCAGCAAATGATCCTCTCTACCTTGAGTTTATTATGGTTTCTAAGCGTAAGGCCGTGAGCCGTTTTAAACCAATCCACATAAACCCGGTGAGGCGAATCAGGGGGAAGAAACAGGGCAAAGCGGCGATAGAGAAAAAATGCCCTACCCAGAAATCATTGCTGAAATTGAGCGCTTCTCCCGATCCACTGGATAAGGTAAAGACTGTTGTCTGGTCTCTATTTGACGGCTCAGGGATTATGGGCCTGCCGTGGGCGGAGGCTGGTCACCATGTCTACTGCTTTAATGCCGATTCAGCGAATCACGGCGAGTACAAAATCAAGATGAAGCATAGCAATCTTCATTACGTAAACTGCTGGATTGACGACTGTTTCGCAAATGAGGTAGCGAAACGGGGAATACCTGCTCCCGGCATTATATTTGCTTTCCCTGATTGCACTGAACTGGCGGCAAGCGGCGCTAAACATGGTCATCATGGAATTCAGTCAGTTCGTATGGCTGAACTGGTTCAGAGTTTAGGGGAGCAATATCACTCTGCATGGATGGTAGAAAACCCTGTAGGTAAAATGTCCACTCACTGGCGCAAGCCTGATTATTACTTCGACCCATACCAGTATGGCGGATACATGACGGGGGATGAGGATAGTTTTCATTCGAAGATGCCAGCTTACGACGGATACACAAAAAAAACCTGTATCTGGTCAGGAGGGGGATTTGTTATGCCAGATCCTAAACCAGTACCACATTGCGGCTATTTTTGGGGCTGGAAATATCTCGGAGGCAAATCTCCTTACACAAAACAACTCCGCTCGCTAACACCACGCGGTTTCTCAATGGCGGTTTTTCTGGCAAACAGAGAAACTAACCAATAGCCATTACCGCCACCAACAGATAATCCCTGCCGGGACAGCATGACAACATTATTAGAAATTTTACCTTACCTGCCCATCATCTGGCTGGCGTATCGCTGCGCCCGTGACGGGCTGGTTATCCTATTAAGGAATAAAAAATGAAAAACTTACTTAAAATCGTTCGTGATTCCATCGCCGCAGCCATGACCGGGCAAACCATCCAACAGATGGAAGATGAACAAAGGCAGAAGGATGTTACAAATGCGGTTGATCGCTTCCTTGAGTCCAACCCGGACTGGAAACCAACAACAGCGAAACCAGCGCCCGCAGTCGTGCCAGTCAAAGACACCAAACAGAAGGCTAAACACAAAGCGAAGCGCATCAAGAAGACGCTGGGTGCTGGCGCTGGGACGTTTAAACCTCATGTTGTTGTGGATGAGGACGCGTTAGCCCGCGCCCGTGCCAAATGTCGGGAGATTGTCGCCGCCGATCCGGCTGCGTACTCATTCATTATTGAATCAGCACCGATCAAAGGGACGAATGATTGAAGGCAGAACCGCCTTTAATGCACAAATTTAATTGCAAGTCAACAAATAATCGTCATTTTTGTTGTGAAATATGACGATGCGTGGTAAAATGATAACGTAAGGTGATTAATAGATTCGAAAGAGTCTACTGGATTCGAAAGAGTCTGCGTACTACAGCCGATTGTCGCATTTAATCTCCTCTCTCTCAGGCGCTGGCCTCCGATACGCTTTGCACGAGCCTCATCGCTTCCCAGCGCCGCTTATTCATTCAGTCGGGTAACAGCCCTGCTGAAACACGGAATAATTCTGAGCGTAATTAGCCTTGCGTTCGGGGTTTGCCAGCGGTCTAAAAACCGCACTAAGTCCCTCTCCTCAGTGGGCCATCTGCCATGATGCAAACTGGCATTGAGCGCGGCGCGTTTCGGGTCTCCTTCCCCTTCAATGGCGCTGCCGCCGCTCCCTCTTTCCAGTCTCTCAGAAAAATAACAACAAAGATCCTCATCCTCGTTGCTCCTCCGGAGCGGTATCTCCTGCCGCCTGTTTTTTTCTGAAATGAAAACTCAATAAAAGAAGGTCGCCACCGTGCGACCTCTTTTGAACCTGTACACCGTCAAAATTGACGAAGGGCCGCAACGGCCTTTAGGCCCACGGGCCAAAGCAACGGCCTAAAGGCCGAACCGACTGAATAACTAAACAAACATTTATGGAGTGACATTATGAAAATGGGTGAAACCCAACGCACGTATAACGACGTGATTACCTGCCATGTTGACGGCAACTTTGATCGCCGTGTGCTTAATATCCCAACCCTCGCCGTTGAAGTTCAGCCAGGCAGCGTTATCAAATCAGACGGGACTGCCTATGTCTCTGGCTCTGATGCCCTGCTGGTTCTGAGCCATCACCGCGCCGGAACTGATGCAAACATCATCGTGGCTGACCGTGGCGTTTACATCCGCCCGGAAACAGTGATCACCATTATGGGTGAGACCGTAGGCGCTGCTGCTATTGCTGCACTAACTGCCTCCGGCAACATTCGTACCGCCCTGGCTGACAAATAATCCAACTGATAAGGACATCTAAAATATGGCTCTTTCTTCCAATTTCGAATACGTAGATTATTCTGCGTCATTTACCAACATCCCGGCGCGTAATCGCATCCTGACCAACCTCGGGATTTTCCAGCGTGACACTACCGACCAGTTTAAAACAAGCCTGGATATTCTGGCCCAAATGGGCGACACCGTAGCACCTGCTGGTATGCGTTTTGGCAGTCAGTGGGGTTCGACTCCTAAGGCGTCCGCCTCTAACCACTTGATCGAACTGCCGTTATTCCCAACGCAGGACATCATCACGGCGGCAGACGTGCAACCATACCGTAAGGCAGGATCTCCGCTACAGGCCAGCGTGCTGGATGCTGTGACCGCTAAAGGTCTGGCTCACTATGAGCGTTTCCCCGCCACAAAAGAGAAGATGTTCGCAGAGTCGTTATTCCGCCACCGCGTGATCGATATGCAGTACACCCAGGACGGCCCGATCCTCGATTGGTCTGATGAGTTCGGCATTGAACAGAGCACCGGAACAATTTACACGGGTGTTGCTGCCGATCCGTTAGAGTCACTCTCTGATGAGGTTAGCAAAATGAAACGCCGTGCGGGTGGCCTGGCCTCTCAGCTCAAGGGCATCTATCTGTTTGCGGGTTCCAACCTGTTCCAGAAACTGCGATTTAACCCAGCGGTTCGCCAGCTCGTACAGTATGGTGTGCTCGATCCTCAGGGGCTGGTTTTCAACCGCGAGATTAACCCGGCATTCAGTTATTTCGTGCTGGATTCCGTCACCGTGGTTGAGATGAGCGATACCGATTTTTACGGTATTGGCGCGGATCAGGGCTATCTTCTGCCAGTGTTTGATAAGCCGCTGAGTGGTCAATCTGGAGCCTGGACGAACATTGTCGGGCCGACAAGCCGCAATCTGGAACTGGCATTCGCTGACGTGGTTGATTTCCGCATCTATTCCAACACCGATGCGTATAAAAATATTACGTTAAGCTCGGAGTTCTCAATGCTCCCGGTGACCTTCCGTCCTGACCTGGTGACAGCCATCACCAATGACGCATCGTAATCAGGCGAGGTAATAGCCCAAGGGGATGACACCACAACGGGATAACATCCCCAAGGGTTAACGGTTTTGGGGGCCATTATTTGGCCCCTCCGTCATTTTCCCAGCGTCGCAATGGCGACGTTAACGAAGTTAACCCGCGTCAAGCGGGCTGTACTTGGAGAGGTAAATCTATGCAATTGAAAATTCTGGGTGTGGGCAACGCGCCGTTGCTGTCTGTCAGCGTCAAGACGCTTGATGACGCTGGACTGCTGAACTTATCAGCGCTCGCCAGAAAATTGGGTATACACCGCAGCACATTTTTATCACGCGTGGCGACGTATGGGCTTGAGGCTGCGATCCTGCACTACGCGACTGAACAAAAAATGAAAGAAGTAAACTAAGGCCGGATGGGAAACCATCCGGTTTTTTTATGTCAGAACATCAAAAAAAGTTACATTCATCACAAAATTGCTCCTGCACGCGCACAATATATCAATATCTGCCCAGTGAATGGGGGCATTCTATTAATAGAAAAGCATATGACCTTATTACATCTGTTCGCAATTAAGGGGGGTATGCAAATGAACCTGCAAAATTTAAACGAGGTACAGAATTACGACTTTCTCGCGCAGAGCTTCGCCCATATGTATGCGACTGGTCACACTATAGATATCGAAACGATCACAGGTAACATGCCAGAGGAAGTAAGGAAATGGTTTCTGGAACGATACGAGCATTACTGCAAGCAGGCACTGAGCGGGGGAGTACCAGAGGCACATTAAGTTGAAAGCCTCGCAATAAGCCGGGCGTTCCCTCCCGGCTTTTTATGCCTGCGGGTTTCTTTTAACCCAGAATCAAAGATCCAAACTGGATGTAAATCGATAAGGCCGAAATAACGGCAATAATTACGATGCACCATCCTAAGCCCGTCCAATCTGTCCTGGATTCTTGACCTTTTTTCATAATACCTGTCCTACTAAACCTGAAAAAACCTTGTTGATCTGTTTTGTCGATCTGCACCTTCTGCTTTTGAGAATTTTCTTATAACTCGATTCTTTTTCCAACAAGATTTTGACAATGGATGTTATAGTTAATCACACGTTTACAACTTGTAACCCAACAACTCGACGTACCTTGATAGCTCCACTGGTGACGCCGCGTGTTTTGAATACGTTTTGAAAGTCTCCGTCTTGCCTCGCTCATGACCCATCAATAACGCGATCCTGTCCTCTGGAACCTGGCTTCGGTCTAACTGCTGGGCCACCTCATGGCGCAGGCTATGGAACACCTTCCGCTCCGTTCCAACCTCTCCTAATGCCTGCCGTTTAGCGCGTGTAAAACGCTGTGTGTGCCACGTAGAGCGCTTGCCGTCAGCACGGTCAATCATTGACGCACGGTAGAAAAGAAACCCGTTATGGGGCTTCTGGATAAGGGACTCCACCAGATCAATAATGCGACTGTGAACAGGGATAATACGCGCTGCTGATTTGGTTTTGCCTTCTGTGACCTCGAAGCAAAGGACGCCCTCAATCCTGCGGATGTTCCCAACCTGCAAGGAGCAAATCTCGTTCAGCCTCATGCCGCTGTACATCCCGATCAGAGTCACCGCTTGCATCTCTTCATCACCCCCCAGGGCTGCGAAGACTTTCGCCAACTCTGCATGGGTGAAAACCTCATAACTTATCTTGCTGCTTTTCGCCTCCAGGCCATGACCACGCCAGGGGTTATCCTGTGGCGCATCGTGATAACGGTTACGGGCCAAATCCCAGATTTGAGCCAGGGCGCTAATGTAGTTTTGAATTGTTTGGGGCGCTTTCTCGCTTTTCAGCTTATCCAACCATCCAGTAACCACCGTTCGATTAACATCCCTCAGAGGAATATCGCGCTTACGAAGGTGGGACAATAAGACCTCGACGGCCTTGTTCGTCTTTGACAGGGTAGTCAGTTTACGTTTCTCACTGAATTGCAGAATGTACTGATCCCGCATTACCAGAAGAGAAGGGCAAGCCTGCACTTGCGCGGGGAAGTTAAAATGTGTTGATTGTGGCAAAGCTACTGCTGGCGTCTCCTTCGCGTATTTGCTGATACCTCGAAGTTCATCAAGGATCTGCTCAATCCGGGAGCCTGGGCGCTCTGGTCGTAGTTGGTCGCGCAGCTTGTACCATTCCAACGCTACGGCATCCCGGAATAGGCGCGCCTGGCGAATGTCGCGAGTCCCCGTTGACTTCATAAAGTACATTTTGCCCCCGAAGTATGCCGACATGTAGGCAGGTACGGTTATTCGCACCATGTACACGCCACACGGATCGAGAAGAAGATAACGATCTCGTTTGTCCTTCGGTTTTACTTCTCGTTTTGCCCTCTTGTTCTTCATGTAAACCCCTGCTATTTTGCTGGGGCAATCTGTTGGCGAAATCGGGCCGTAGCACCTCCGGTGCGCTGCAAGTTATTGATCAAAATCAATGGCTTGCGAGACGCAGTTGATTCAAAATCAACCGTAGAAATACGTGCCGGTTCGAGTCCGGCC
>ERZ860590.1594-NODE-1594-length-11340-cov-2.727957_pt1 | contig 11340 bp, 12 predicted proteins | sample MGYA00509975_ERZ860590 | MGnify/ENA primary metagenome ERZ860590 (study PRJEB30046, sample SAMN00715250) | human gut metagenome | study: EMG produced TPA metagenomics assembly of the A metagenome-wide association study of gut microbiota in type 2... | reverse complement strand
GCTGAAGGGGGAGTCGAAAAGCAGCGTATCCAGAAAACTTAATAAGGAGGGCACACCGGATGAATAATGTCCTTGAATTGAAAGGGAAGCGTTTTGTACAGGAATCCAAGCATGGCAATGGTGGCGGACCGGCAATGAATAGTAAGGTTGTTGTCACAGAAAAACATATTATGAAACTTCGGTCGAAGCTTTTATTACTAAGAGATTTTTGGAGAAAAGAAGATAAGCCATTTTCTGGGATATTGATAAGTGTACATTACAATAAGATTGTTGCAAAATCCAATCGAATATCAGGATTATTTAGGGGAGAACAATCTAATTATGCAATTGTCGGAGCAAAATTTAACCGTGATAAGACAAGGCATATAATTACTTACTTTCTGGAAGAAAAGGATCTTATAAAGAGTATTGAACTTTTGCAAAATACAGCAAGTATTTTTTCGTTGTATTTTACGGAAGGAATTTCTAAGGAATTATTCGAGCAGAAGATATTTTTTGATAGAATCAAGTTTGAACGGTTTTCACTAAGTAAGACGCTGTTTAGGCAGATTGTTGCAGATATTTCATATATAGATGATTTTGAAGTAGAGAGAGCACAAAAGAACAATAAAGAAAGTATTGTTACGTTATATGACACCGGAACAGATATTAAGTCAGTTTTTAATAAAATAGGTATTGACGTGCTGTCTTCCAGAATACTTGACAATAGGACTGTTTTTCTTGATGAGAATCAGATGAATCTGTTGTATGATAAAGTGCCATATCTTGTGGCGATGGCAATAGAGAATATTTCAGCGTTATCACCAGATGATTTTGTGGAAGAGTATGAGAGTAATAGTGCTTTAATTCCACCTCCGGTAGTTGAACCGACAATAGGAGTTATTGATACTCTGTTTGATCCTAGAGTATATTTTTCGCAATGGGTAGAGTATCATGATATGGTAGACGATAATATTCCCAAAGTGCAAAATGACTATCGTCATGGGACCGCTGTATCTTCAATAATAGTAGATGGACCGAAAATGAATCCATGGCTGGATGATGGATGTGGTAGATTCAAAGTGCGCCATTTTGGAGTTGCTGCAGGAGCACAGTTTTCATCTTTTACTATTATTAAGCTTATAAAAAGAATAGTTGAGAACAATAAAGATATTAAGGTATGGAACATTTCACTGGGAAGTAATCAGGAAATAAATGATAATTTCATTTCAGCAGAGGCTGCTGTGCTGGATCAGATACAATATGAGAATGATGTAATATTTGTTGTTGCTGGTACCAATAAATCACGGGCTGATATAGAAAAAATAGGTTCACCTGCAGATTCGATTAATAGTATGGTTGTAAATGCAGTGACAAAGAGTGGATTATCTACAAAGTATTCACGTAAAGGTCTGGCACTGTCATTTTTCGCAAAACCTGATGTAAGCTATTATGGGGGAAGTGAGGAGCAATATATTCAGGTCTGTGAACCTTTGGGTATTACATGGGTTGCAGGGACTTCGTTTGCAGCTCCTTGGATAGCAAGAAAATTAGCATATTTGATTAATGTACTGGGCTTGAACAGAGAGCTAGCTAAAGCATTGATTATTGATGCCGCCAGAGGGTGGAATGATGCGCCAACTCCTGAAGAGGTAGCATTATATGGACATGGAATTGTACCGATAAAAATTACAGATATCATCCAGACACAGGAAGATGAAATAAGATTTTTGGTGACGGATGTAAGTGAAAAGTGGAATACATATAATTATCATTTTCCTATTCCTTTAAAGGGCGATTCTTATCCGTACTACGCAAGAGCGACAATGTGTTATTTTCCGTTGTGCGATAGAACCCAAGGTGTTGATTATACAAACACAGAGCTAAATCTTCATTTCGGAAGAATTCAGGATAACGGCAAGTTGAATGAGATAAACGAAGATAAGCAGAATCAAAATGATGATATGTCAAAAAGTAGAAGTTACATACTTGAGGGAGATGCGAGGGAACGATTTAGAAAATGGGATAATGTTAAATATATTTCAGAAAAAATAAAGGATAGACGCATTCCGAAGAAGTCATATAAAAACAAAAATTGGGGAATGGAAATTAAAACGAATAACAGGCTTGATCCGAAGGATGGTGCTGGATTGAGATTCGGAGTTGTTGTTACAATTAAGGAGATGTATGGAGTGAATCGAATTGACGAATTTGTAAAGAATTGCAATCTTAATGGATGGCTTGTGAACACAATAGATATTCAGAGCAGAATAGATTTACATAACAAAGTTAACGAGGAAATACATTTCGATTAATTGACACAACACAATTCCACAAATTGGATATTATATTAATTACAAGCATAAAACCATACCGTAATTCCAAAATTCTAAAAGGAGTGACTTAAAAAGATGAGTTTATTTACTATTGGGCATTCCACGCACACTCAGGAATATTTTCTTGGTCTGCTCAGGCAGCACAATATCGATTATGTTCTTGATGTGAGAAGCAGTCCGTTTTCTAGGTTTGCAAGTCAGTTTAACAAGGATGTCATTGAGGACTATCTGAAAAAGAATAATATCGTATACTGCCCTATGGGAAAGTTCTTTGGGGCAAGACCAACGGATAGAACCTTGTATTGTGCAGAAGGTTATCTTGATTTCGAGAAGACAAGAGCATCAGAACTGTTTAAGAAGGGGCTTGACAATGTGATGCTTGGTTTAGCTTCCGGGCATAATATAGCACTTATGTGTACAGAGAAAGATCCGTTTGAATGTCATAGAACAATTATGGTATCACGCGGATTCGAGTTGAACGGTGTGAATGTGCAGCATATACATGCTGACGGACATTTGGAAACACAGGATGAGATAAATATAAGATTACTTGATAATCTGGAGAAAAAAGAGAACGTAGATATACATCAAATATCTCTTTTCGAACAGCCAAAGAGCGAGAAAGAGTGGTTAGAAGATGCATATAGGCTTCGCAATAAGGAGATTGGATTTAATATAAATGAAGGAGGTCAGCTATGACGATATATACAATGGGGTTTGCACAGAAGGATGCACAGACTTTTTTTAATCTGATTTCAAAGAATAATATTGAGATTCTGATAGATGTGAGATTGAATAACCGTTCTCAGCTCGCAGGGTTTACCAAGGGCAAAGATTTGGCTTATTTTCTTAAAGAGATATGCCACTGCGAATATAGCCATATGTTGGGCTTTGCACCGACAAAGCCGATTCTTGACGGATATAAGAAGGGAACTATTGACTGGAATGAATATACAGTACAGTACAATGCTTTGATTAAAGAGAGAAAAGTTGAGAAGCTGTTTGAGAAAAACTTCGGAAAATATGAGAGAGTATTATTTCTGTGTTCTGAGCCTACACCGGAAATGTGCCACAGAAGACTGTTAGCCGAATATATACAGGAATGCTTAGGCTGTGACATAAGACATATATAGAAGACGATGCGCATAGAATTCTGCAAAGAATATTGATGCGAATCACCACATGGTTGTGACATGGAGGGGTACTATGAGAAAAGAGATTATTGTGTTGACTATGTCTGATAAGCACAAGGGCGAAGAGGGTGGATATTGTGTTGCAGGTATAGAGCTTGGAAATGCTAATTCTTGGATTAGACTTATCGGTAATCATGAATACTTCAAGATAAATAATACGGAAGTAGTGTATGCTGATGGGAATATGTGTAAGCCGCTCGATGTGATAAGCGTTGATGTCGAGAAGATGACACGGAAGTTTAGAGATAGTAATTGTATAAAGGATTATGATGACAATATGTTTGCAATTCAGCCGGAGAATTATTTTGTGCTTGGCAGATTTGAGTTTGTCAGGAAGTCGGATATTGATGAAGTCATGAGAATTGCACCGATTGGAAATTCACAATATATCTATATGAATAGTTCAAGGTCTCTTTCTGTGGAGGAAGCTATGAGAAATGGCAGTTCCCTGACAATGGTCAAGGTAGATAACCTTGAACTGTATCCTAAGAAAAAATATCAGGATGATGGGTATCAGGCGCACTATAGGGCTAAATTTGATTATAACGGTGTCCACTATGAAGATATATCTGTTACAGACCCGGATTATGATGCGGCACGCACTGAATACGCCGGACTGGTATTCGGAGAGACATATATTATTGTGAGTATCGGTGAGGAATTCAATGACAGACACTATAAGATAATTGCCAAAATTTTCGAGTTAGTTTATACAATCGAGAATAATAGATTCAAATTATTCCATGCATTCAGGGATTGTCAATATCTTGAAAAGTATAGTGCTGATATAAAATATGGTCTGTATGACCATCTGGAAGAAACAGGAGAGCGTCCTTGCAAGAAATGTCAGGAAAGACTTGCTGAAATATATGGGGAGTAAAAGTATAGGAAAAGCTATGTGTGATGCACAGGCATAAGAAAATTAAGCGTGATATATATTGGAAGATATTAAGACATCAGCTTATCGTGACGGGAACATGGAATTCATCATACTATGGAGCGGCAGCAGGCGATTGTGATATGGATGACTGGCATTATGTCATGAAACGTCTTAACAGTAAAGCTATATCGCCGGCAGCATTTATCACACACAGATATGAAATGGCAGATCTTGACAAAGGATTTCATATAATGCGGGATAAGACGGAGGATTATGTCAAGATTATGATGATAAACGCATGCGTATAGCACAGTCCGGGCGTGAGCTTATAATGCGTGGGTTACGATTTGAGGACAGGATAAAGACTATATAAAAAAGATTGGGCAGAAGCTATGAGAATTTTATTTTATTGCTGGAAAGCATATAACCAGTCGGATATAATAGAAGCTTTGAGACAGCGCGGCCATGTGGTTGACACATTTGAGATGGAGCTTGGAAATTTTGAGGTGGATGATAATTTCACGGACAAGTTCATCAAAAAGATGAGTATAAATGACGATTCGGCAGTATGCAGTGCGGACTGTGATTGCGATGATGAAAAAAATTATACAGATTATGTGGAGCATGATGGTCAAGAAGCAGAAGGCGATACAAATTATGTGTATGACGCAGTGTTTTCTGTGAATTATTTTCCGATTATCTCAGATATTTGTGAACAATTTTTTCATTCCAAGGTTAAATATATCTGCTGGACATGTGACAGTCCGTTGTCTACCATGTATCATCAGTCTATTTTTAACAAATGTAATTATATATTTATATTTGATAAGTTCTGCTATATGGAATTTAAGGAGCGTGGAGCGAATGTGTTCTATCTTCCGCTTGCGGCTGCCGTGGAGAGGGCGGATGAGGCGCTGGGGCATCAATACGATATAATAAACAACAGCATATACTATGGAGTTGTTGACAGAGAGTGCAAAGAACAGAGGGAGCAGAGGGAAAACAGAGAGCAGAGAGAACGCGGAGGGCAGAAAGCGTACAGAGAGTCAGACAGAAGCTTCTGCTCAGACCAGAATAAAGGTAATGAAATAAATCCCGGACATTGCCATTCGGATGAAACCAGCTCGGATTATCTATACGATGTCTCATTCATCGGCAGCATGTATCGCAAAAACTCCTATGACGAGATTAAGGATATGCTTCCGGACTATGTGCGAGGGTATTTTGACGCTCTCATGAAGCTTCAGATGGAGATATATGGTGAAAATTATATTGACGGAATGTTGACGGCTGAGATAATGGATGAGCTTAACAAGCACTTTCGCATAGAGAAGAGTGAGCGTTCTTTTTCTAATCTCTCCCTTATATTTTCTACGACTGTGCTCGGTTTTAAGATAGCACAGCTTGAAAGGTATAAGCTTTTGGGAGAGATGTCAAAATATTTTGACGTGAGTGTATTTACTGATGACGAGAATGCGGACTTCGTGTTAGCACACAATATGGGTCCTGTGCGCTATTGGGATGAGTCGCCTATTGTGTTTCACACCAGTAAAATCAATCTCAATTTTACCATAAGAAATATCAGAAGCGGAATACCGCTAAGAGTGTGGGATATTCTGTCGGCGGGAGGGTTCTGCATTACTAATTTCCAGCCTGAGCTTGTAATGTATTTTAAGAATGGTGAGGATATGGTGTGGTTTGAGGATGAAACCGACCTTGTAAAAAAAGTCAGGTATTATCTCAGACATGAGGATGAGCGCAGACGGATTGCTCTTAATGGTCAGAAAAAGGTAAGAGAGTTACATAATTACGATGCCAGACTTCAGGTGATTGAGGACATTGTTATGAAAAGCTGAGTGTCAAAGCCGGTAAAATATACTGTCTAAGATGTATTAAGATTTCATACATTACTATATTGAGTCACTGCAAAAGCAGTGACAGGGGGATTGATATGTCATACTTATGCATATCGGCTTCTCAAAAAGTCGTGATATGCAAAAATATAACATGCTATACATATTTAGGTTCATAGAGCATGTTTTGACACCATAATCCGATGAAAAGTATATAAAAGCATATGGAAATTGATAGAAAAAGACCGGCTGCCTTACAGCGACCGGTCAAACATCATTCCTGTATATATTGATGTGGCATAAGGAGCTGTGATAAGCTTTTGCGGATTCTTGTATGCCACTATTTTTTTATTTATGTATTCCATTGGGTTGAGCTCAATATTTTCTACTCTCTTTTTCAGTGCTTCCTTGAAGCTGCCAAGGTTCTTGAGATTGTCAAATATGGAGCCTGATTTTACAGATTCACTGAGATTATCTGTGTTCACAGAGAGCGTATTGTCATCAGTGATGGAAAAGCCGTTGTTTTCGAGTGTAGACTTATAGCGCTTGACTGTGGATGTTACAGTTGAGCGAAGCATACGCAGCTCATGAGTGTCCTTGCGGTTCGAAAGTTCAAGAAAACGGTTATAGTTGTCTGCAAGACGGTTGTACTCATCGATGAGGGCACTGCCGTCTTTTCTGGCACTTATGGTTCCGGTGCCGTACTCGTCAGAGGTTCCGTGGAGTGTAACTTCATAGCTGCCATCGACAATAAATGAATTGTTCTCAGATATGGACGACCTGCCATTGAGCTCAAATACTGCATTCGATGGATAGCTTGCTATATTGTCAAGACCATACAGCTTGACGGCACCTGTCAGATGATTATCGGTACCTTCGGTTATCCTGAACTGAGCAGGGGAGCCTTTGTGGCTTCCGGTTGTCTGAGAAGTTATCTTGAGAGCCTTCTGTGCATACTCGTTCTGAATCACTTCTGCGTCAAGACCTATGCCGGAGCGGGATATTGAGTTGGCAAGCTTATCAAGTATTCTTCCGTTATTGTCATCCTCGCTGACAGCAAATTCAAGGGAATATGTGTTGTCGGCTGTCTCAATGTTGAAGGAATAAGTACCCGGAAATAGGATCTTAGCTCCTGAAGATACATATTCTCCGACATTGACCTGTGGCGATGCGAGCTGCTTGACGTTAAATGCAAGCTCCTTCTCATCAGGCATATCACTTCCGGAGTAATCTGCTGTGACGAGTGATGGATTGTCGGATGAGGCAGTGATGCCGACAGGCATTGAATCATCGGCAATATCAGTGATATCACTGAGCGTATCTGTAAGAGCCCGTGCTGCCTCCTTGATATCTATGGCAAGCTTCTGGGAGCTCTCGGACATATCGACCTTGTATAAGGGGGAGGCTTTGTTAATCTTTACAATGTTATTGTATATATCACGCAGTTCGCTTCGCTTATGAGAATCATGCCGTGACACTGTACGGTTGCCATATGTACTTATATAATAATCATACACACTGTTAATCAAGAATGTCACCTCCGTGTGAATAAATGAAATGCATATACTAAAAATCCTTTTCTAGTCATGCGAAGCAGTGTTCACATAATTTTCACATATTTATATAACGAAAATATACCATATAATAGGAAGAAGTACAAGAGTAATGTGCTTTGAAAATAATAATATTATTGTACAGAGCATTCTGTATCGTAATGTTTTGTCGTGAAATTTGTTATGAAATATATAAAAAAAGCTTGACTTACCATTATTGCTATGCTATTCTAAACTAGCTATGGAAGAGCTAAGGCTTTTTTTTTATGCCTTAAAAACACTAATTAAAAGAAACTAATTGGAGGTGGAAGTTGTGCGTGTAAAGATAACATTGGCATGTACAGAGTGCAAGCAGCGTAATTACAACATGACTAAGGATAAGAAGACACATCCGGACAGAATGGAGACAAAGAAGTATTGTAAGTTCTGTAAGTCACACACATTACACAAGGAAACAAAGTAATTGGAGGTAATTATGGGCGATTCTGAAAAGAAGAGTAAGAAGCCGGCTGCGAAAAAGACAAGCTGGTTCAAAGGCCTTAAGGGACAGTTCAAGACTATCTCATGGCCAACCCCGGAGACCGTCGGTAAACAGACCGGAGCGGTTGTGATTATCTCAGTTATTTTAGGTGTGCTGATAACCGTTATTGATATTGTGTTTCGTTTCGGTTTAGGGTTCTTAGTAAAGTAAGGAAAAGGTGGATTAGGAATGTCAGAGGCAAATTGGTATGTAGCCCATACTTACTCAGGATATGAGAATAAGGTTAAGGCTAATATTGAAAAGACAATTGAAAACAGACATCTTCAGGATCAGATTCTTGAGGTTCTGGTGCCAATGGAAGACGTTCAGGAAGTTAAGAACGGCGTTACCAAGCAGGTTCAGCGCAAGATGTTCCCTGGTTATGTCCTTGTGAACATGATTATGAATGATGATACCTGGTATGTTGTTCGTAACACCAGAGGCGTTACCGGCTTTGTCGGACCGGGATCTAAGCCTGTTCCTTTGTCAGAGTCCGAGATTAAGGCGTTAGGCATGGGCGATGTCATCCTTGCTGCAGATTCAGAATACAAGGTTGGCGACAGCATCATCGTGACGAGCGGCGTCTGGGATAAGACAGTCGGCATGATTAAGAGCGTTAACGCAAGCAAGCGCAGCGTTACAATCAATGTTGACATGTTCGGTCGTGAAACACCGGTTGAGTTAAGTTTCACAGAGATTAAGAAAATGTAACATTTTTGATGCGTCCGTTATGCGTTGTACATAATATACACAGCATACGGAAGTGGGAGGGATTTCCCCGCAATTACCACATTATTTAGGAGGTGCCAAAATGGCAAAGAAAGTAGAAGGTTATATCAAATTACAGATTCCAGGCGGCAAAGCAACACCAGCTCCACCAGTTGGTCCTGCACTTGGTCAGCATGGTGTTAATATCATGCAGTTCACAAAGGAGTTCAACGCTAGAACAGCAGATCAGGATGGAATGATCATTCCTGTTGTTATCACTGTTTACGCTGACAGAAGCTTCAGCTTCGTAACAAAGACTCCTCCAGCAGCAGTTCTTCTTAAGAAGGCTTGCAACATTAAGACAGCTTCAGGTGTTCCTAACAAGACTAAGGTTGCAACTATTAAGAGATCTGAGGTTCAGAAGATTGCTGAGCTTAAGATGCCGGATCTCAACGCTGCATCCATCGAGGCAGCTACAAGCATGATCGCTGGTACTGCAAGAAGTATGGGTATCGTTGTAGAGGATTAATTTGAATCAATTTCGGCATGGAGCCGAGCATAAGACGTGGGAGGGATTTCCCCGCAAATACCACTAGGAGGTTATTAATAATGAAAAAAGGTAAGAAATATACAGAAGCTGCCAAGTTAATAGATCGTACAATGGCTTACGATGCAGCTGAAGCAGTAGCTTTGGTTAAGAAGGCAGCAACTGCAAAGTTTGACGAAACAGTTGAAGCGCATATCAGAACAGGTTGTGACGGACGTCACGCAGAGCAGCAGATCCGTGGTGCTGTAGTTCTTCCTCACGGAACAGGTAAGACTGTAAGAGTTTTAGTTTTCGCTAAGGGTGACAAGGCTAACGAGGCTGAGGCAGCAGGAGCTGATTATGTAGGCGGCGAGGAGCTTATTCCTAAGATTCAGAATGATGGTTGGTTTGAGTTCGACGTAGTTGTTGCTACACCTGATATGATGGGCGTTGTTGGTCGTCTTGGTCGTGTACTTGGACCTAAGGGCTTAATGCCAAACCCTAAGGCTGGTACAGTTACTATGGATGTAACAAAGGCTATCAACGAGATCAAGGCTGGTAAGATTGAGTACAGACTTGACAAGACTAACATTGTACATGTTCCAGTTGGAAAGGTTTCTTTCACAGAAGAGCAGTTAGCAGACAACTTCCAGGCTATCATGGATGCAATCGTTAAGGCTAAGCCTTCATCATTAAAGGGAACATACTTAAAGAACATTACACTTGCTTCCACAATGGGCCCTGGTGTAAAGGTTAACACATCTAAGTATGTTGGTTAATCCTTAATTTGTTCGGTAAGTATTTCTGTTTTTTGAAAAAACGGTTGACACCGGATATATATTAATGATATAATGCATTCCGTTCGGGGTTTCCTGAACGGAATGTTATATACAGATTCATATCTTAACAGATTTGAGTCGACACTCATTTTGAGTGGATTTGCCGTAGACAGCAGGTATCCGGATGGATATAAGGCTAAGTACACCTGCCGAGGGATAATATAAGTATCAGACTTATGTGTGCTCTCCGGCTACGGGGGGCTATTTTTTTCCTTATATTATGGCAAAAAATAAAATAGGAGGAAGAAATCATGGCAAAAGTAGAGATTAAGAAGCCTATCGTTGATGAGATCAGCGCAGCTCTCGACGGCGCAGCAGCAGCAGTTGTTGTTGATTACCGTGGACTTACAGTTGAGCAGGATACACAGCTTCGTAAGCAGTTAAGAGAAGCTGGTGTTACTTATAAGGTATATAAGAACACACTTATCAACATAGCAGTTAAGGATACTCCTTTTGAGGAACTTTCTAAGAACCTTGAAGGACCTACAGCTATCGCTATCTCTAAGACTGACGCTACAGCTCCTGCAAGAGTATTATTCCAGTTCGCGCAGACAGCAGACAAGCTTCAGTTAAAGGGTGGTGTCGTTGATGGCACATACTATGATGAGAACGGTATCAAGGTTATTGCTACTATCCCATCAAGAGACGAATTACTTTCCAAGTTCCTTGGAAGCATTCAGTCCCCAGTTACCAACTTTGCTCGTGTTATTAAGCAGATTGCTGAGAAGAACGCAGAGGCTTAATTAGATAAGGCTTAGAAGTAACATTAATTTAAGAACTAATTTTAACTTATTAAAAATTTTTAATGGAGGAAAATAAAATGACAACTCAGGAAATTATTGAAGTAATCAAGGGTTTAACAGTATTAGAGCTTAACGATCTCGTTAAGGCATGTGAGGAAGAGTTCGGCGTATCTGCAGCAGCAGGCGTTGTAGTTGCAGCAGCAGGTGCTG
>ERZ860590.1587-NODE-1587-length-11371-cov-2.498586_pt1 | contig 11371 bp, 8 predicted proteins | sample MGYA00509975_ERZ860590 | MGnify/ENA primary metagenome ERZ860590 (study PRJEB30046, sample SAMN00715250) | human gut metagenome | study: EMG produced TPA metagenomics assembly of the A metagenome-wide association study of gut microbiota in type 2... | reverse complement strand
TCTCTGTTAAAGACCAAAAAAGCGGCAAGACGATTCTTGGAGCAGAAGATGGTGTGAATCAAAGCTACTGTGACCTTTTATTTTAAATTTTCAACGGTTTGATATAACCGTTTGAGGAATAAATTTTTAGCTAGATATTTGAGAAGTGGCGGTAACGATTAAGAAACCGTGCAATTTTCAGCGTTTTGCTGTATCTTTACTGTCAAATAACTCTTTATGCAAAAGTAGTCAAAATCCACAGTCAAGCAAAATAATTGGCTATTTTTAGTCGTAATAGGTTCTATTTAGTCGTAAATAGTCGTAATTCGGCATATTTAGTCGAAAGTACCGATTATGACTTAACATACCACATCCTGCCTTTAAGAATGATTGCCCCTGCTTCTTTCATTTCCACAAGAATGTTCCCAACCATTCGTTCCTGCTGTTCCGGAGTCTTGGTCTTAGGAAGTACATCTTTGAGATAATCAAATATCGCATCACGCTTAGTTCCTGCCGAACCAGCATTTTGAAGATACTGCAAAATCATTTGTTGGAGTTTTGCTTTATCTAGTCCTCTGGTGCGAGTATAATGTGGTAACTGTTTTGTCCTTTTAGCAATATCAAGGGATATGCTATATTCAGAAACAGTCCCCTCTAAAAGACCTCTATTCAATAAGTCTATCACATTCTCATCAGAAATTCGACGTCCTTTTTGTACTGAGTCCAAAAGAATACAATCCTCCAATGTCAATGTTTTGTTTTCTTTGAGTAGCTGTGTGTATTTTTCATTGATTGTATTCCCATATATTGTCACACCAACCTCTTTATTTAATACATCTATTTCATAATCCGGCATCGGGAAATGACGACGCCTTTGTTCATTGAACATCTTTTTAATGCCACGACTTACGGTGTCTATCATGTTGAAATTCACCATTGCACGACAAAGACACTCATTTCGGAAATGACGTTGAGGTCCTCTGGTTTCCAAAGCCTTTTGCAGAGTACCAGGAATAAAACTACCTCCATTTGCATAGTAAAGCCATCCGGGATTTTCTACAAAATTGATGCGCTGCTGTAAAGTATAATCCTGATGTGCAATGGCATTATGCAGTGCCTCACGAATAGTGTAGTCGTCATATTGCTTCATTGTTTCTGGGAATAGTGTCCCTCCTGGCAATTCCCTCATTGTCAGATTGTATATCTTGCTCAAGATTTTGTCAACGGTAAGAATAAATGGAGCAGTGAAATGTTCATAATCTACGACATTTTTGAATTCGTCCCGTAAAGTCCATGTAACTTCAACTACAGCAGGACGAAGTTTAAATACAGAAACAGGTTTTCCCAATAGAATAATAGCTGCACGAGTCAGTTTCCCACCGATCATTATTCCACTATTGGAAAGAAAATCTTCCAACGTCCATGCATCAATTTCCTCAGAAGGAATATTGGAAGAATGTACCTTTTTAAACATAATACGAGCTTTCGCTACAGCCAATTCATCCAAATCCGCTATTGTCGCATTAGGAACAATTTCAGCAGACCAATCTTTGGCTTCAAAGACAGGTTCTTCTAGAATAACGGCAAGCCGTTCTTGTGTCATCTCCACCAATGAATCTTCGACACGCTGCCATGCTTTTTTATGAGCATAAACCGGACGTCGAGGCAAATGTTTTGGAATATGGATTATCCAAACCGTTTTATGTGTATCCTCTGTAGTATATTCGTCAATACTTAATCCTTCGGAAGAAAGATTGGTACAATGCTCTATCAGTTTCCATACAGCAGATTGGGCATTCAAATTAAACTTGGATAAATCTGTCCCAACAATTGCCAATGTTTTATCCTGCACACCGATAACAAGATGTCCTCCCTCCATATTCGCCATGGCTGATACATATGAAATAACATCATTCTTTTCATCTCCGGCAAAGGAATTCTTGAGATTTTTCATCTCTTTCCACTCACAGCGTGCATTCTCTTGCGGAAATTCACGGAGTAAATATTGTTGAAGTTCTTTTGAGGTCATAATAGAATTTTTCTACAATTTAGTAACTGAATTTGCCAATCTTTTCTCACTATCAATTTCAGTTGTATAATAACGCTGATTTAGAGTATTTAATAATTCAGTTAGTTCCTTTTCATTGGATATACGAAATCTATTTGTCGTAGCATCATATAGATTAGGACAATATTGGCTAATATAATTAGGTATTCTATTTTTTTGTTCGGTTGAGAAATTATTGTATCTTTCTGTTGCTTCCTTAATCCGTCTGCGATTAGCCGTTTTTACTTGATCTTTGCTAAAATCTGATTCTAAATTAATAATATCCATAGATAGAAAAGTTTCTACCTCATCATCTGTTGCTTCCCTGTACAATTCATTGATACCATTGAAAATAGATGTTATAGTATTTAGGTTTTTGAAGTACAATCGGTCCGTATCTTTTACAAAGATACAGTCTGGAGTATCTTTTATTACTAATATATTATCTTCTTTTAGGAGTCTTGCTTGATCTGAGGGATTCTGTAAATTACCCCAAGAAATCATACTCCTTTTTGAATACAAATAACTCGGAGTGATTTTTTGAAACAAAAAATATTTATCATTTTGTATGGAAACTACGAAATCTATTTTTTTATAATCCTCTCTCCTCATATATGAGTATGAAGTTGGAACAAAATTTTCTCGTAATAATGATATACAATATTCTTTTGTTGAAAAATTTTCAACGACAAACCATTCACCTTCTTGAAGTTTATACTCATCATCATAACTTCTAGCATTATCAAACTCTTCAATGTTATCAAATACTGTTGCGTCAGATAAAACTCTATAATAAGAGCCGTTTACTCCTTTAGTTTTTGAAATTAAATAGTCCATAATTTATTTCTCAATATCAATATAGGTAAAGTCGTTAATTTGTCCTATACGTTTAAATTCGCATATTTCTCTTAATTTAATCTCTTTCTTAGTCATAATTAGTATTCTATGATTTCCTGTAGTCACAAAATAGTATCGATATCCTAAAATATGGAAAATTGGATTATACAAATATATTTCTGCACAAAAACATAGAATTGTAACAGCTCCATAAATGAAAATTAAAGATACTACAGTATTTATACTTAAACCAACAAATACATAGGCAAAAAATGTAGGTAGGAAAGTAGAACTTGCAGATTCTATTTTTGTGATACTTTCCCCCTTTATTTCTGTAGGATCTAATTTATAAAACCTTGTAGTTCCATACCAAGTAGTCAGTATTGGAACAATAAAGTATAAACAATAAGAAATCCAATTAGGAAAATCTATCGGAATACTTTTGTCTGTAAGATACATCCAGATTTTCCCAGGTGTTATCTCTTTATTGGTGAAACATATGCTAATCAGCAATAGAAATGCATTAGCAACGAATATTAATTTGTATAGCTTCATGTATTTATCTCAAAATTATTCTGTACAATATCATAGATGTCCACCAACACCTTTAAACTTTTCGACAAAAGCGGCAATTTTTTCAAATACCTTATGTTTTTTAGTCAGATATAAAGGATTCAGCGGGCTCATTTTGGGTAGGATGTTATTAAAGTCAGTTCCATTCTCACTTGCGTATTCACGTCTTAAAGACACTTCAATATAATGCTTGGCTTCTCTTTCATTCAGATTTTCGCTTTCTATCAAATCCGAAACTTCCTTCTTTTGCTTAGTTTGCGCATATTCAAAGAATGCTTTTATAATTTCAGTTCTATCAGAAATGACATCGAGATTAGCATCATTGATAAAATCAACTATCAGGCTTTCTTTGGCTCTGTTGCCGACACTTGACCGGATAACCCTGCGGATTTCTTCTATCAATGAAGATTTGTCCATCTTCTTTTTGTTATTTTCAAAAATCAGCTCAAGAATATAATCTAGGTTTATCTCCTGCGATTTAAGCAAATCTATCTCGAAAATGACATCATTCCAGTCTATTCTTGATTTTTCCGACTTCTTTCCTTCTTTTTCTCGTCTTAACCAATCCCGTATATCGTTATAAGTCGATTTGTAATCCTGAATGATTCTATCAGACAGCATTTGTAGTTTCTGCATTTTTGCAATATCGTCGTCAGTGACAAAATAATCGTTCTTAAACGCTTCAATTGCTTCTGGATTACCGCTATCTATTGTTTGAAAAGCTTTGAGCATAGTGAACTCATCAAAATTCTGCAATATGTTTTCTACCCGTAGATATTCGCCAAACAGCTTGACAAAATCTTTCTTATCTTGTTCTGTAACGATATTGTCTGTATCTGGGAATTTATCATTCAGTTCTTTTACAATTTCGATATATCCTCTCCGTGCTTCGCCCGAAGCAATGTCTTTGAAGCCTTCCAAATATTCTCTGTAGCTTTTTTCCAGCACTACATTTGCGGTATTTTCATCACCGAATAATTTTATGGCATCAATCGTATGTTTTTCGAGATCTCTGAACGTAACGATATTGCCAAACGTCTTGGTGGCATCATAAATTCTGTTGGTGCGGGAAAATGCCTGTATCAATCCGTGATACCGCAAGTTCTTGTCGACAAACAGCGTGTTCAAAGTAGGAGCGTCGAAGCCGGTAAGGAACATGCCTACTACTATCACAAGATCTACATCCTTGTTTTTCACTCTTTTAGCGAGATCTCTGTAATAGTTCTGGAACTCTTTACCGTCAATGCCAAAACTTGTTCCAAACAGGGTGTTATAATTGTCAATGGCTTTTGTCAAAAACTCTTTTGCGCTAAGGTCCATTGTCGACGGTTCAAAGTTTTCATCAGGTATCTCGCCTATTGCGCTCTGCTCTTCGTTGGCTGCAAAAGAAAATATGGTAGTTATTTTCAATGGTTTCTCCGAGTTTCTCTGCAATAGGTTCAATTCCTCATAGTAGCATTTGGCTGCATCCACACTACTGACAGCAAACATGGCATTGAAGCCTTTGCTGTCACTTTGGTTTCGATGGGTCTTGATTCTGAAGTTGTGCAAAATATATTGTGAAATCTCATTTATACGGGCAGGATGAAGCAAAGCCTGTTTGTTTTCTGCGGCACTTAGCTTCTGCTCGTCAAGTTCTGTTTCTATATTCCTGAAACAGGGTCTTACATTATTGTAGTCAACCTTGAATTTCAGCACTTTTTCGTCGCGGATGGCATCCGTTATCACATATGAAGGCAATTCTCTGCCGAACACACTTGCCGTTGTTTCCGAACCATAAGCATTCTCCGGGAATATGGGGGTTCCCGTAAAACCGAACTGATAATACTTCTTGAACTTTTTTCTTAATTGTTTTTGCGCTTCACCGAATTGGGAGCGATGGCATTCGTCGAAAATGAAAACAACCTGCTTTTGATAAATGGGCAAATTGTCTTCACTTTTCATCAGATTATTCAGTTTCTGGATTGTAGTGACGATGATTCTGTTGTCATCCTTCTCTATATTCCGTTTCAATCCTGCTGTGCTTTCAGACCCGTTGACACTATCTGGAGAGAACCGCTGATATTCTTTCATCGTCTGATAGTCAAGATCCTTGCGGTCAACGACAAAGAATACTTTGTCGATAAAGTCCAGTTGGGTTGCCAACCGTGCTGCCTTGAAACTGGTAAGCGTTTTTCCCGAGCCTGTGGTATGCCATACATATCCGCCACCTTCGGTTGTTGACCATTTTTTTGCCTGGTATGCGCTTCTGATTTTCCATAACATACGTTCTGTCGCAGCAATCTGATACGGGCGCATTACAAGCAAGGTATTGTTGGTGTCAAAGACAGAATAGGTAAAAATGACATTGAGCAAAGTGCTCTTTTGAAAAAAAGTTTCTGTAAAGTCTTTGATGTCCTTTATCACGGTATTTTTTGCATTTGCCCAGTTCATGGTAAAGTCAAAGCTGTTTTTGTTGCGCTCAACCGTATTAGCAAAATAACGGCTGTCCGTGCCATTTGAAATGACAAACACCTGAATATACTTGAAAAGTGAATTGTCACTGTTGAAACTTTCTTTGGAATATCGGTGTACTTGATTGAATGCTTCTCGGATAGCCACACCACGTTTTTTTAGTTCAACATGCACCAACGGCAAACCATTGACCAATATCGTCACATCATAGCGATTAGCCTGTGTTCCAACTTGCTCAAACTGATTAATTACCTGCACCTTATTTCGGGCAATATTTTGTTTGTCGGCAAGATAGATATTTTTGATATGTCCGTCATCAAAAACAAAATCATATATGTAGTTATCGTGAATCTTACGAGTTTTATCAACCAAAGTATCACCTGGCTTATCCAAATATTCCTCCACAAAGCGCAGCCACTCCTTATCAGAAAACTCCATCTCATTAAGTTCCTGAATCTTTATACGGGCATTATCCAACAATGCTTTAGGTGTTGAAATATCCGAGCGATATTCATAACCCTGATTCACTAAATCCTGGACAAATTCGCGTTCAAGGCTTGCTTCCGACTGATAAGTCACCGAAGGCTCATGAAGTTCATTATACTTGGTATAGTCGTCAAGTACTATGAAGTTATTTGATTCTGCTATGATGTTATATTGTGCCATTTTATTATTCTGTATAGTAGTTATTATCAATAAGATGCTTGAATAATAGCTTCAATGTCTCTTGCTCTGGTCTGGTAGGTTCAGGAATTGTTTCGTAAGATAATGTTGAATGACTTGTAAATTGAATGATTCTGTTATAGTAAGTCTTCTTATCATCAGGCAACAAATCAGACCATTGCGGATATCCTAAAAAGTTAGCAGTCTTTTCATAAAGATTCCGAAGAAGCATAAAGTGGTATTTCTGAATATTGTTGCTGTCAATTGCTTCTTGGATTATCTGTTTTAAATAATGATGATATGAAAAACTCTTGTTGGAATCTCCTTTCTTTTCTAACAAGTCGTAAGTACCATCCTCGTTGTTCTGGAGCAAATAGCAAGCTTTGTTCCCTGTTTCGTTGAACAGAACATTGAAAAATAAGGGATTGTGAGTTGAGACAATAAACCGCAAGCCACTTGCTTCCTTTATAAGTCCGCCTAAATTAACCGCCAATTCAATCAAGTGGTTTTCATCCAATGAACTTACAGGGTCATCAATGAAGATATACTGCAAGTCATTAAACTGATCGGTTTCTCGTTCGTCTAGTTCTGCTATATTTAGATTCGCAACAATTTGGTTAAGCAAGCTGTAAAACACACACCAAATAAGGCAACTCTCTTCGCCTCTTGAAATCTTGATATTGTCTATTATTTCTTCATTTCCTCCTTCAATGGAAAATGTAATCTCATTGTATTCTTCATTAAAACGGGGAGTCAATTTATCGCTGGTGTAACGCTGAAAATGAGTTATAATATTTCTTTCCTGCCCTTGATTTCTGAGCACCCAATCGGTAAAGTTATTTGGTTGTATTTTGAGCTTCCTGTCAGAGTCTGCATCCAAATCATTATCCCAATAGAACAAATCCTCCGTGAATGCATTATAATACAAAACCTTTATTTTGTGTTCCTCCGATTCATCATCCTTGCTTTTGGGAGAAATCAACTCCTTGAACGCACGAGACAAACGTGTCTTACCCACACCGTTAAAGGCATAGATTAGCTGTACCTTTTTATTCGTGTCACGAAGAGTTTGTGCTATTTCAGTTAATGATTGTCCCATATTATGCGCTTATTTTAGATCTTGGGAATGACAGTAATTTATTTCTATAATATTCGTATTGTTCCTGCACTGCGGCCATTTCTGCCGGAAGACCTTCGGTAAGGTCACCCACCAATGCATCAAAATTATTAAGTAGTGTAGCTATTCTTACTTGTTCTTCATAAGGGGGAACTGGAATAATGGCATTACCTAAACCTTTTGCTGATATAGAACATATCTTTCCTTCAGAAACATACTTAACTATTTGCTTATGATAATAATCTGAGCGCAAATAGTGCGAAACATATTGAGGATACAAATCACTTCTAAATATGAAACAAGCATCATGTACTGCTGCAGGCTCATCTCCAATCCAAGCTAACCCAATGCCAATGTCTTCTTTATTTTCACCTGCGGCAACAATTACTACATCATTTTTTTGAGCATACCTCATTTTTGAGGCAAGCTCACTCCTGAGCCTTCCTTTGCTTTTGGTTGCATATAGTCCGTAATATGTGTATATGTCGCCATAATGAATGCAAGGAATACCATCATTAATAATGTCAGTCCTTACAAATCGTTTGCCTCTTATAAATGTACCTATCTCACTCATTTTCATCCAAGTTACGCTTTGCGCACCCCCTATTTTATCAAATGTTAACAATTTATTTCGATAATACTCATATTGTTCCTTTCTCGCTTGCAGCTCCGCTTGCAACTCCGCTGCATATTCCGCGAAGCGGTCAAGAATCAGAGCAACTTCTTCCTGTATCTCAAATGGAGGAAGAGGTATTTCCAAATTACTCACCTTCGTTGTATTAATAGTTGGAACTCCACCTTCGCTTTGCAATTCTTTTATTTTGGATTCCATATTCTTAAGAGTATAAAAAAGAAAAAGTGTAGATACTCTTTCTGATGCAGGAATGACAGAAAAGCACTTGTCATTTAAATAAAACCGCTCTTTAATATAATTTACAAACCCCGCATACGCGCCAACGCGTGATATTGTTACGGTATTTGCCTCTCTGTTAAAAGTATGGTAATATCCCATAGGCGATTGCCCTCCGCTGATAATTGGATATGTACCACCTAAAACTGCATCGGATTTTGTAACTCCTTTACCTGTTTTTATTTCACAGAAATCTCCCAGCTTCTTGTACTCAACTCCATTCGGGCAAAGTTTCTGTATTAATTCTTGCAACTTACTCATAATTAAACCTTCTCTAATTCAGCTACTATTTTGTCTATCTCCGCACGCAGTTCATTTTCCCGCGCCACAATCCTACGAATACGCTCGTTCAGTTCCTTGATGTCAGTCTTTGGACGAGTGTCTTCGACCTCAATATAACTGCTTACCGACAAATTATAATCATTTTCAGCAATGACTTTATAATCAACCGATTTGGCAATATAGTCAACATCTTCCTTTTTATTGAAGATTTCTATAATCTTATCTATATGTTTGTCTTCGAGTACATTGTTGTTAGTTTCTTTTGTGAAGAAACTTTCTCCGCTAGCATCTATGAACTGGATTTTAGTATCAGACTTGTGTTTTGACAGTACCAAGATATTAACCGCTATCGAAGTGCCATAGAACAAGTTGGAAGGCAATGAGATAATGGTTTCCACATAGTTCCCGTCTACTAAATATTTCCTGATTTTCTGCTCTGCTCCGCCTCGGTAGAAAATGCCAGGGAAACAGACAATAGCAGCACGCCCTTTGCTCGAAAGGTAGTTCAATGCATGGAGCACAAAAGCAAAATCTGCTTTTGATTTAGGGGCAAGCACCCCGGCTGGAGCAAAACGGTCGTCATTGATCAGTGTGGGATCATCTGAACCAATCCAGTTTACTGAGTAAGGTGGGTTGGAAACGATGGCATCAAAAGGCTTTTCGTCTCCAAACTGTGGATTGATAAGTGTATCTCCAAGTGCAATGTTAAATTTATCGTAGTTGATATTGTGCAGGAACATATTCATACGAGCCAGATTATAGGTTGTATGGTTTATTTCCTGACCGAAGAAGCCATCTTCAATGATGTGGTCTTCAAACTGTCTCTTGGCTTGAAGTAGCAAAGAACCAGAGCCGGCAGCAGGATCATATATCTTATTGACTGTCGTCTGCTTATGCATGGCAAGCCGTGAAATGAGTTTTGAAACATTCTGCGGAGTGAAAAACTCTCCGCCCGATTTTCCTGCATTGGCTGCATAGTTATTAATCAGAAATTCGTATGCGTCGCCGAAAAGGTCTATCTCATGCTCTTCAAAACGTCCAAAATTCAATCCTTCCACACCTTTTAAAACAGCAGCTAACCGGCTGTTCTTGTTTTCAACAGTATTACCGAGCCGAGTGCTTGTTGTGTCGAAATCAGCGAACAAACCTTTAATGTTCTTTTCGGAAGCATAACCGTTGGCGGAACTTTCAATAGAATCAAAAATGGCTTTCAAATCCGTATTCAGATTGGGATTTGTATGGGCTGTTTTGACTACATTGACAAAAAGCTGGCTCGGATAGATAAAATATCCTTTCGTCTTGACCGCATCCTCTTTTATCTCCGGAGTTATTATACTGTCCGGTAAAGAAGCATAGTCAATACTATCGTCTCCACCTTCTATGTAATCTGTAAAGTTTTCACTGATGAAGCGGTAGAACAATGTTCCCAAAACAAACTGCTTGAAGTCCCATCCATCGACAGCCCCACGCACTTCGTTGGCTATTTTCCAAATCTGAGACTGCAATTGATCTCTTTGTTGTATGCTTGTCATTTATATACTTCTATGTTATTGTACTTATTTCCTCAAAGGAACGAGTTTACTTGCTTTTATTAATAAGTTCCCTCCTGTCAATATCTAATAATTCAGCTATTCTTGAAAGAGTAGCCAAGTCAGGTTGTGAAACATTGGTACACCATTTTGATACTGTCGAAGGATCTTTTTTCAACTGTTCAGCCAACCATTTGCCAGTCTTCTTTTTCTCGACAAGAACCAATTTGAGCCTATTTATATCTCCCATATCAATTATTAAATTGAATTTGAAACAAAGATAATGAATTAATTTTGTTTGATAATAGAAGTACATTACTTTTTTGTATGCATATATTTCCCGACTTTGGAGGAAAAGATTCCAGCAAGTAGTTTAGGGGCACCGAAAACATTTCGGGTGCACGAAAACACAACTTGCTATGTTCGCTTGAACATAAAATTAAGTATAGAAATTACAGCCCAAAATAGAAGATTTTTTCGTTGGCAAGATGCTTGTTTATGATGGTCATATTATCTGTTGCTTCCAACAAATAATGGTCGGTTGGTCTATATTCTATTGTCATTATAAAAACGGTTAACGGAATAGCAAAAATGCCGGATTGCGCAGTCCCTTGACTTTAAGACAATACTCGGCATAGCTATTATACGGAAAAGGTATTCTCGAACCACATTGAAAGAAGAAAGGATTATTTTCTGGAGGGAGTGCAGTTTCCCGTTTGCCACTATTTCATTGTGTCCTATAAAAAACGCCCTCCCTTGTTTCTGAATGAAATATTAGAAACGCATACAGATAGACATACAAGCCTATTTCGTATGCATCGTGAATTGTTTTGTTTTTGACGATTGTTTTTTAGACATTAAGTCTAATTATAAACGCTGCACCTCAACACAATCCAAATAAATTTGTCTTTTGTATTCGGCTTGCAGTTTATTTTCCGTCAGTCGTTTGTTTCCGTAGCCGTCAACGTCCATTGTACAGA
>ERZ860590.1574-NODE-1574-length-11507-cov-2.379759_pt1 | contig 11507 bp, 10 predicted proteins | sample MGYA00509975_ERZ860590 | MGnify/ENA primary metagenome ERZ860590 (study PRJEB30046, sample SAMN00715250) | human gut metagenome | study: EMG produced TPA metagenomics assembly of the A metagenome-wide association study of gut microbiota in type 2... | reverse complement strand
GATCCCGGCAGCCATAATCAGTAGTGTTGTCTTCATTCTTCTTCCTTCCATAGTAACTTGTGATCCCCTCACCAACTTCTATCATCTATTGTAAAGGATGATCTCACGCTTTGCAACTGCCGTATGCATTTTCCCAAAATCAGACAAAAACAAACTACTTTTCAAGCCAATACTAAGGCCGTCCAACCGGCATTCCTGGTATAGCGGTCCGATTACCGACGTAACAATTCCCGTGCCAAATCATCCACTCTTGCGGTATATCCCGCACCAACTTTCGCCTCCAGCAACTCACATGTCGCCTTCAGATTCGGACAGCGGCTCGTCAGATTGTGCGCATCACTTCCCAGCAGCACCGCTTCATGCTGCTTCAGAAGCCCGATGCACATCCGCCGTCTCTTCCAATCCTGAAACGGTCCGGCATTCATCTGGCACTCCAGCGGCAGATCCATGATCTCATTCCAGACACTCTTGTCCTTCTGTAGCTTGTAGTAGCGCTCAATGTGCGCCAGCACAACGCGGATACCCTGCCTGCGAACAAGATTCGCCACATCGACATACACGTCTTTCTCCCACTGACAGAATGGCATCTCCAGCAAGACCGTGCCACTGTCTCCAATGCACAGCTCCTGAATCATATCTGCGTTACCGATATTCCGAAAATAATACACTTCCGCCCCAAGATGATACGGCAACAACTCCACACCAGCCTGCTGCGCCGCAGCCTCCAGCCGGCTCACACTTTGTTCTCTTTTCTTAAGAAAATGCGCCACCGTATCCTGCTGCGCATAGAAATGTGGCGTAAAGACCACTTCCGTCACACCCTGCTCCCGCTCCATCTGAAGCATCGCAAGCGACATCTTCGCATCCTTACTGCCATCATCCATCTCCGGAAGAATGTGACTGTGAAAATCAATCATATGTAACTCCTAAAACACTATTGTAACCCGTGGTTTTCTTCTCTTATATGCTCCAAAATTCTGTCATACTGTCCATACATCTTCTGCACTTCGTTTTCCAACGTATAATAATGCATAATATATGGAATCAACAGAACGACCAACAACAATGTTAGCACATACAATGCCGGATTACAAATCATAAGCGCCGCTACAATCGAAATCAGCGTCAGTATTGCAAACGTAACCGTCACGATCAGGTGCACCAGTCTCTCATGCTGGAAAAAGCCAATCTGGATCAGATGCTCCTGTAGGATGTCAGACCAACGATCCGGAGAGATATTGTCCGGGTTGGCCAGGAGTGCGTCGATTTTCTGACGGTAAGAAAGTATTCGTTTTTTCATAAAGATTCCCTTCTACTTTGCACAAATTGCCATTCCACATTCATATGCTCTATTTTTCTCTTGATCACGTCAAGATACGCTTTTGCCTCTAATTCTACTTCTGGATTATTCCAATCTTCTGGATTTTCTTCGTGTGACAACCTATCAATTTTTCTTAATGCATATTGTTTAGCCCGCGAATCTGGTATTGTATGTATTAAATGCTCCATCTGATTACATATATAATCTTCATAATTCACACATGCGCCTGCGATGCGGTATAAGCTATCCCATAATGTACATTCATCAAATAACGGAAGATATATTAGGAATTCAAATAAAGTTGTAATTTTGTATTTCTTAAAATCCCCCCATTTTTTAGGATAAAACATCTGTTTAATATGTTTCTCATCAATTGTCTTACTAATTATTTCCTCATCATCACTTGGTTCGCCCTTATTAAAGCCATAAGAACACTCATTTTGAGCAGACTCCTTATAGTACTCATATTCCGACCACAAACGATGCATAAAGACATATCCATTTACTTGCAATGCATTGGCCAATTCAAATACCGTCAAAAGTTCTGGAATTACCTTTCCATTTTCAATATTAGATATTGCTATCGCTGTGCGTCCTACTTTTTCAGCCAATTCCTCTTGTGTCATTTTCCTTTCCTTGCGAATCTCTGCAATATACTCGCCTAGTTTCAATTTAAATTGTTCTTTTTCATTCATAATCGTTTTCCCTCCTTTTTCTTAATTCTAATATAGATTTTCATAAATTTACATAATCGTAACTATATATTTTTCTTTCATTTTTGACTAAAAAAGGTGAACTTTCGATTAGATTTTGTCAAAACTTAAACTGTATTATAAAATATAGAGCAAAGGAAATATATGTAATAGAGCATTTAAAGGTGGCTCTGAATTACCGGAATATGTGGCTCTCATTCTCCGGAATGATGGCTCCCAAAGTCCGGACAGGTGGCTCAGAAAGCCCCGGAATAATCATCATGAAGATAACAAGCTATAAATAACGCATAAAAATCATAATTGGATATTTTAAAATAACTAAAAACTTTTACTATCTTTATAATATTCTTCACTAAATCCACTGCATGTTCCTGATTGTGCAAAGTATAAAAATACAAGAATATTCAATTCGTTGTTTTATGACAAAATCGATCACTCCTTTCCAACCTCCTTTATCTGTTGTTAGATAAAGGATATCATAATGGTCTTGGAGTGACCTAGTTTTCAATGAGCCATGTGGCCTAAATTTAGATTAGCATAAACATCACACTCTCGCGGAAACTCCGCCAGCTCTTGACATGCCATTTTTCAACTTCTTTTGTCTAGCCATAATAAAAAGGCCCTCCTAATGATAATTTATTTTATCATAGAAGAACCTTCTAAACATTATTTTACAGAAAAAATTTCATACTCTCGCCAATGTAATTTGACATTCACCACTGCTCCCCTGTCAGGTAATACTCCCTCCAATACCCAAACGATTCCTCTCCCGGATCATACTCTGTCTCATCCTCATGGTCCGTCCACAGAGCAGTCGACAAATAATACTCATAATTCTCCATTCCTCCACCGGTCGGATCATCCCACGTACAATCAATATAGTACCAGGTATCCCCCAGCTTCACGCGATTCCATGCGTGGTCTCCTTTGCCCATGGTACTTGTCGCCCATCCACTGACAATATGGCATTCCACGCTTTCAGCTGTACACATCGCATAGAAAGCCAACGCATAGCTATTACACACACCGGAGCCTCGCATCAACACGCCCTCAGCAGCCGAGCTCCACCCCGGTCGCGTGCCAAGATCCCCCTCATAATAATCCGCATGCAAGATCAGATAATCGTGAATTGCCCTCACCTTATCCTGATCCGTCATCCCCGGCGTAATGATTTCGTCCAACGTATCATACACCTTCTCCAGCACAGTCTGCGCTTCCCCTGAAAATCCATCCACAGAACGCCTTTCAAGGACCTGGCGCACAGAGCCATACACCTGCTGCTCATACTCCTGCGCCTTGCCCGCTCCCATATCCATGAATTCATCTGGTTCTCTCTCTGCCCCACTCTTTCCAGTTTCACCCTGCCCGGTCGGCACGTCTCTCAGCCACCGCGGCAACGTAAAGCCGGTCCAAAGAACAACGACCGTAACGAAGATCAGGCACATTACCTTCTTCCCATAATTTTTCATAACTGCTCCAAAATCCTATTAATTCATTATTCATTGCCAATCATTAGTATCTTTATATTGCAACTTTCTTCCAAATTCGTAATTCTTGTATAACCTTTTTAAATAGCACATACAAGAAAAAGCCGACGTTTCACATCGACCTTTTCTTTCCTCTTCCTTATTCCACTCCTACGCATCCTGCAATATTCACATTCCAATCCTTCAGCATACGCAGCTCTTTTTCAATTTCCTGATAAATAGACACATCTGTAATCTCAACCAGTACTACATGCCCAGCTTCTGAAGCCTCACGCATTGCAGCCGCATCATAACAGATATTCTCACCATATACTGTCTGAATACCCTTTGTAGAAAGACCCTCAACAATCTGCGTGATCGTATTCTTATCCACACGTTCAATCTCCGAACCTGTCAGGAACAGTTTCGTAATCCCCTCATTCTTACAATACAACTCAATATTAGAAATTGCCAATTGTACTGAAGCCTCCGCACTAAGCAACTTTTGATTGCGATACTTAATCCGAAGCAAAAATCCATTGATTCCTTTGCTACCCTTGTTCTGTGTCAGGATACCAAACTGGCGAAGCTTGTAGAAGCGAACCAGTTCCTCTGCCTCCTGCAACTTATTCGACAGAACCGCAACGCAAACCAGATATAATGCAGCAAGAAAGATTCCCATCACAAAGCCAAGAACAACATACTTCTTACTGAATACCGGAGCCGATACTTCAACCGTTTCCGGTACAGTCTCCTCGTCTGCAGTCTCATTCTCTCGTTCTGCTGCTAATTCACTGTCAACCACTTTGAGCTGATCCTCCGTCATCGCAGAAGTCAACGTAGAAATCTGATCTCTGTACGACTTAATCAAACCTGTAACCGCATTCTGCGAATTGGCAAGATCAGAATCGGTCTGCACCTGATAATTTTCTGAAACAAGCACAAGCTTATGACTTCCGATGCGATCCGCGATATCCTCGTATCTGCCCTTCAACTCCTTCTGAATTGCTTCCGATACACTCTTTAAACTCTTTTCGTCCGTATACTTCACCAGAACCGAAAACGTATTATCCGAATCAACTGTGGCAGACACTAGCTCCGCAAGATACTTTGCTTCCGCCTTCGTGTTAACATCCTTCCAGATTTCCTTCTGACTCAATCCATTCGCTGCATAATCCACATATGCGTTCGTAATGGCAGAGGTATAATTCTGCTTATTATCCTTCGAATAATTGTATGTATAATCCGAATCGATATAATACTTCAGTTCCAACACATGTTCCTGATAAGGATCAATGTTCATCAGCAAAGACTCCTGCATGTACAGACTGTTCTTATCCAACAACACCTGCAAGCTCTTCACATCATCGATCTGCTGCTGCTCCGTCTTCGTAAACGCAACACTCTGTGTCTCATCCTGCGGTTGCTGCGCAGCCTTATACGTCCGCGCATCCTTAGCATACTTCACTCCCGGAAGTAATATTGCAAAAAGCAAAGCGCACACAATCCATAACTTCCACCCCAACATCACCTTCCAGAATAGGTGACGAAGAGAAATTTCCCTAACTTGATTTTCCATTTGTATATTCTCCAATTTGTAATTTAATAGGCGTAACTAAGTGTACTGCATTTATTGGTAAAAAGCAATGCTTTCAATGAAAGCGATCGTCAATCAATCCACCATTTTGTCGTATCTGATTCATTATCAATTCACTACAGATACAGCCCCGAAAATCATATGCATCCACATTAAAATTGGTAATCATATCCACCGCACTATGAAAACGGCAGTATTTCTCATGACAGAACATAATCTGTCCATTAGAGAGAATTACCACCAATTCCTTATTTTCTGTATTAAAAGCCATATCCAAAACATCTCCCATAATATCAGGATCCTGTGATGAATACGGATTCGGATACCACCGGCCCCTTTTCTTACCATGGACAGTTTTTTCATAAAAATTAAACGTCTGAAGTGATCTCTGCCCATTCGAGCAAGCAATTACAGTATTTTCAGGGCTTACCACCATCATGTAGCTTCCACCGGTTTTATCAAATATCTTCTTTCTCATACAGTCACCTATATGATAAATACTGATGATATTGTCCTGCGTTGCCACTGCAATAAACGGTTCATTTTTGAAACTACTTATCCCAATAACGGGCGAATCCTGACTATTTACCTCAGAATACTCTCCTGTACGGATATTCTTAAATTCCACTTTTCTGGCATTATTACCAACAGCAGCAATTGATCCATCCGACATAAAGCAAGCCAGCCGCGCATTTTTACATGGACTATTCGCTTCGAAACATTCCCCGGTTTTCAAATCGTAGAGATACAAATCATGCTCCATATTCTTTCTAAGAACCTTAGTACCATATGTTGAAATTTTCTTATGCTGATTTGAGACAAAATGTTCGGCAAACCATCTTTCCTTTCCACTTGCCAATTCATAAACCCATGTTTCTTTATCTGTTTCGCCTAAAACAAAGCTTCCATTCTCAGAGAGATGTATTGTCTCTATAACTTCCGGGCAAGAGATATCACCCACATGAGTTTTCTTATCAAGATTCCACAACTGTATCTTACGTTTTCCGGCTTTCACTTTATAGCTCAGTGTCACCGCATGTTTTCCATCTCCTGAAACAGATCCATCTTTCAGCAGAGGTGTTCCTCTTGCAAGAACATAGAGTTTCTCATTTCCACTTGTAACTATAAGTTCTCCATCTAATGCCGAACTTGCCACCAGCCCATTATTCTCTGTCTGCCATATGACACCTGTCTTCCGATTTCTTTTTTGCTTAACTCTATTTTTAAGGAAAGTAATATCCATCCCCTTAACCGGATTCTCCCAGGCGTGTCTTACCTGTTGATTATACACCCGACTACAATCAACCAATGAAAATCTCAACTCCCGATTATTGTAGTAAAAATAAAGCATATCATCTTTCAAAATCAAAAGGTGAAATCTGTTATTAAAAATACCTGTATGTGATTCCTCAGAATTTATAATTTTTCCTAAATACATCCATTGTTTATCATGCTTGAATACATAAATCTCCTGATTCAGCCCCATTTTTGTAGCGAACAGATAGTCACCGATAAACGCCAAGCGCCCAAGTTCCCTACCTACTGAATATATAAATGTCTGATTCTCTGCTTGCAAAGAAAAAATAAAAACTCTGCCTTGGGAATATGCAGCCAGGAACTCATTATTCTGCGAAAACTGTAGATGTGTGTATTGCAACAAACTTTCAGACAATTTTCCAACCGATGCATTATCTATCTTCGCTTCTCTTAAAGAGATTCTTTTCGTTCCAATTTTCTCAACATCTGGAATTTGCAAGCCCCGCAGATCGAGCCCAGAATAATCAGGACATCCTCCCGTTTCAGTATAAGGAAAACAATCCAACAGGTTTTCCACAAGAATCGAGGCGTCCTCTCTGTTTTTTCCCACCTCATGCACACGCTCGGCAAGACCAGTCCAATATTTTCCTGACAGATTCCTAATATGCTCCATAACAGGGAATGGAAGTTTTCTGGTATTCCAATACTTCTCTATATTATTTTGTCTGACTATCCACATAGCCGAAAGGAAATCTCTGTATATCTGGTGTGGAAATGCAATAATCACCTCATCCTTATATAACAAATGCACTTCTGTGGTTAAATAGTCAAAAACCAAGCCATATTTCAATTCAGGAATATCATAGTCCCGAAACCGTTCCTGCAAAGGAAGCAGCCCCGCCTCCTTTACCACATTTTCCTGTATGATTTTCTGCAAAATAACACGAAACTCAGCATTTTCCTTATTCAAACTATATGACACTTCATAAGCATATGCTATCGCTGGAAGAATATCAAATATAGACTGATATGCTATTTGCGCTTTCTGACCATCCACAGAATCTCTTTGGATCAACAGTGCAATCTGTGCCACATAATAATCATATAACAAATCCGTCGCGTTTCTAATTGGAAGAGCCCAATTCAAACATTCTTCATGCTCATACAGTTTAATAATCGGGCTGATTTCCTTATACATCGTGATCATCATAGGATTAGCCAAAAGACGTCGCAAGGTTACAGCGTCCTGTATTCCATTCCACTCATCTTGTGAAAACACAGACATTATCTGCTCATCACTTAACGGTATCAATCTGCATATGTGGTAGCCATACATACTGTAACGCGCTGTAAAATCAGATCTGGAAGAAACAACAACCTGAATTCCCTTAAATAAATTCAATGCCTTTATCTCATTAATAAACTGACGCTCTTGCTTGGAATTAATTTCATTCATTCCATCAATCAATAGGGTAATGCTTGGCGAAGAATACCTGATACCAGTGTACGTTTCAAAAGCATCTTCGCTTCCATCAAATAACACTCTTGCGCAATATAATTTGATACTATACCCAAGCGCCGCAAGTCTTTCCAACGGAATATAAAGAAATGGTTCGTTACTTTCCTTGCATACTTTTAATAGCATAGTAGATTTTCCCATGCCACCATCCGCCAGAATAATCCGATGCGGTGTATCAGTATTCCATGCAGTTTTCAAGATATCCTCAAGTTTGTTTCCTTCTTTGTCTTCAACATTTGGAATAAGCTGCTCAATAATCTGAATTCTGGATACAAATTCCTCATTTGCATGTTTTGCTTTAATGGCTTCACGGGACAGTCCCTCATCTCCCGGAAGCCGCAACTGAAAAGAATACTGTTCTTCCTTCTTTCCATCATGCCAGAGTATCGGATACTCTGCCCACCCCTCAGGGAACCACGAATGCGCTGTAACATTCCCCACATTCGTATGCTCGTCAAATTCACCAAGAAGAATTGTCGCATTTGACCGCTCCTCCATGCGCAGTTCTCCTGCTTGAAGCATATCAAGATACCCAATCGGCTGTACCATGTGATCATGCTCATGTCCTGCCAGCCACAAACAAACGCCTTTTCGATACAGGAGCTCTCTTACATATTTTTTCTCTTCCTGCAGCAGAGACGTAAACGGATAATGCGATAACAACACTGTTGGCTTGTCCGGATTCAGTTCTTTTAGTGCGTTCTGTAGTAACTTAGTACCGATAACCAAATCAACAGATTCCTGATCTTTTGTATATGTCAGTGTTGAATCAATATGCAAAACATTAAAATTCTCTGTTTCAATATTAAAATGAGGCTTCAACGGATTGGTATACTTAGCCATCCTGTCAGCGGTATATATCTTCGAAAGGAACTCTCTGAATTCTTCCAGCCCCGAATAAACCACCTTCAAATCATCCTCTTCGATTTTTCCATATTTAGGATCATAATATCCGTTTCTTTGAAAGCAGATTTTTCTGATTGTCTCGTCACGTCCCGTAGCATCTCTGTCTACATCATGATTACCCGGAACAATAAAAAGCCGGTCCGTAGATGTTCCAACGGTTGTACAGAGATCTATTAGGAACCGTGCCGCCTCGTCCGGAAAATTATTCGACTCGGCATTTGCCGTCCTAATATCCCCGGTGCAGAAAACATAATCACATCGAATATTATTTTTCTTAAGATACTTCGGCAATTCTTCTCTCATCGAATCTGTACTCATGTCGTCATTATTAAAATGCAAATCTGATATATGTAACCATCTAATCATGCTTTAATTATATACCTCTCTAATCTGCTCAATCCAACGATGTTATGTATTATTCCTTTATATATCTACATTCTTTTTTCTCATCCAGTAAGTCGACAAAATCATTAATTTGTATCTTATATGTCCCTTTATACCAATATACTACCATTTTATCGATTCGTATACTATATAAAAAGGTTACAAAATTACCACCCACCCGCAACTTTGACCTTAAATCTATATGCTTCTATCTTATCTCTAAATTCCGGATTATTATCTGAATCATAAGAATTGATAAACCAAGTAACAGAAGCCGGATCCAAATAATTGCATATTTCTTTTATGTAGACCATATCTACTTCTGAAAATGAAAAGCCGTAAGAATATATCTCCTGAACATTTGAAAGTTGCCTAAAAAATTTCTCATTCTTCTGTATAATTTCCACTGTATCTTTACGTAGTTTTCTTTTCAATTTTTCGAATGACTCTTCTGTACCTATAGAGTAAGAATGCTCAGTGACAAGTTCATCGTTTCCATGCGTAAACCAAAACGACATCAGGTCGTTCTTTTTCCCATACTTCTCGAATTTTCAGCAAAACATTCGCAGTAATATCTAATAGAGTTTGCTTATCCTTCATAATAGAAAGATCATAATCCGGAACTACCTTAAAAGTCTCAAGCACCTAAGCCACTATACAGGATCGAGCAGATTGTTTAAGAGTTATTTCTTCAACTGCGCAAGTTCGGCTTCAAGCTCCGCGATACGAGCAGATTGAAAATCAATCTTTAAGGATTGTTGCGCGATGGTTACAGCCTGATTTGTATTAGTGGATTGTAATTCGGTATTGGCAGACTGTAGTTGGGCATTAGTCTCTTCCAGAGCATGCAGCTTATTGTTTTTTATAGCTTCCCAATAGGCGACATCGGCGCGTGACTGTGCACACTAGCGGGCTACCTCGTCGGAGAGAAGTTGATATAAGGAGTCCTCCTTATCAAAAATGCGTGCTCGAAGATCATTCTCTTCCGCCTTGTAATATTCATATCCGATGGTCATCTCGCCCGCCTCAACAAACATCTGAATAAAACGAGCCTCATCGATGCCTCGGACCGCAAGCTCGCCCATGATGCCTCGGACGCCACCGGTGATTGCAGATTGTACAAAAGCTGTGATGTCATTGCCCATAGACGAGACTTTCTCTCTTATTGCTTACCGTTTTTTCTAAAAGCGACGCTAAAAATCGTTTTTAGAATCATCTACTTACGGTGTAATTAAGTGTATACCCAAATTACAAAATTAATCCTTAAAGCCATACTTTGTTAATAAACCATACAGTATCTTTAACTCACTATCCTTTTCTATAATATAATTTCTCGTTTCCTTTGTAGTTCCTGGAAAATCCACTTCTCTTTCCTTTTTATACATCGTTCCTAATTCTCCAGAATATGATATATTCAAAGATTGTAGGCATTCTAAATCTTTAGTGTTTTCCAAATTCAAACTTAAAAAACGTCTTTTTTTCATTATTTCTTTATTTAATACGCTTCTTGTTCTCTCCAACTTAAACTCAGCTTCATTCATATCGATTCTTTCCTCTAGTTCTGCAATTTTTTCCTCGAGAATCTTTAATTCATATGTATCAAGTTCATAAACAAAACTTCCACCTTGTCCCTTCCATATATTTCCCAAATTAGTTGTAGCAAAAATAGTTGCAAAGATTCCTATAATGCCAATAACCACCATCAATTGTGCCGAAAAACTATTTTCATCTGTCAAAAGGTGATTGACAATTGCGCCAAATATCGCATATATGACAGATGAAGCAATACCTTGTGCGATTGCTACCAGATTTTTATTCAACGCGAATCGATTCATCAGTTCAGAATGTCTATCATACAGAATGTCTAATCGACCATTTTCTACCAACTCCTGTATTTCAGGTCTGTCATAAAAGTACTTGATACTACCAATCCTCTTTTTTAAAAAGGTATTCGGTTCCCCCCAATGTTCTCGCATATAATCTAACCGCTCAAAATATTCTTTGGAAAGACTTGTTTTTCCAGTAGCGTTACGGTAAATATTTTTAATCACCCAAACAATCAATGTTACAAAATAGATTAATCCTGCTAGCACTGTAACCACAATTGTAAGATATATAATAATTTTTAAGATACTACTTATAGTAACTTGCTGCTTAGTCAAAACACTCAATAGATACGCCAAAGACATACCTAAAGCCACCAAAAAAGAAATAATTTCTACGATTAATGCTTTCTGTTGTACCCGTTTTAATAATCTGTCTTTTTCTGTTTCCATTTATATATTCTCCTTTTTGTATTATATTTGTATTGTACTCATAAGTTCCTATCAAAAGTCAATCCTTT
>ERZ860590.1570-NODE-1570-length-11529-cov-2.468189_pt1 | contig 11529 bp, 5 predicted proteins | sample MGYA00509975_ERZ860590 | MGnify/ENA primary metagenome ERZ860590 (study PRJEB30046, sample SAMN00715250) | human gut metagenome | study: EMG produced TPA metagenomics assembly of the A metagenome-wide association study of gut microbiota in type 2... | reverse complement strand
TAATGACATGGCAGCAAAAATAACTCTTTAGCCGTTGATACACTGATAAATTAGAACTTTAATGTTTCTAAATTACTGAGTAAATTTAGTGCATTTGCACGGAAATGAGGTTTTTATTATGACAAAAGATATGACAGAAGGAAATATATGGAAACATCTTTTCAGCTTTGCGATACCGCTGCTTCTTGGAAACCTTTTCCAGCAGACTTACAATATGATTGATACCGCTATCGTTGGGCAGTATCTCGGCGAGGAAAAACTCGCGAGTGTCGGTGCTTCATCGAGTGTGCAGTTTCTTGTGCTCGGTTTTTGCATGGGAATATGCTGCGGTTTTGCTATTCCCGTCTCACAGCACTTCGGAGCTAAAAACACACTGAAAATGAAAGAAGCCATCTTCCATGCAGGTTTTCTCTCAATACTTTTTGCCGCTGTTATAACAACAGCCTGTGCCATTCTCTGCCCAAACATATTACATATACTCTCAACTCCTGAAAATATTTTTGATGACGCATATAAATATCTTCTGGTGATATTTCTTGGCATACCGTTCACACTTTTGTATAACCTGCTTTCAAGCGTATTGCGTTCTGTTGGCGACAGCAAAACGCCATTTGTATTTCTTGCTATATCAACGGTTTTGAACATTGCACTTGACCTTGTGTGTGTTATCGTGTTCAGGTGGGGCTGCATGGGTGCGGCTATCGCTACGGTCGTTGCGCAGGCGATAAGCGGAATACTATGTGCTGTATTTATTATGAAAAAGGTCAGCGTGCTGAAACTTACCAAAGAGGACAGAGTGATGTCAAAGCCTGCGGTGCTGAACCTTATAATAATGGGCTTTCCTATGGGACTTCAATATTCCATAACGGCTATAGGCTCGATGGTCATGCAGTCGGCTAACAACAAGCTTGGAAGCATTTATGTGTCAGGATTCACTGCTGGGGCAAGGATAAAGCAGTTCACAATGTGTCCTTATGACGCTTTTGCAACAGGTGCATCTGTTTTTGCAAGCCAAAATCTCGGTGCAGGAAATCTCAAGCGTATCAAAAAGGGTATACGCATTGGAGTTGGCGTTGGCATGACATATGGAGTAATAGCCGGTATTGTACTTATATTCTTCGGCAGAGAGCTTTCGCTTATCTTTGTGAACAAGTCAGACGCAGCAGTGCTTACTGCTTCGGCAAAATATCTTTTCTGCGCAGGCTTTTTCTATTGGACGCTCGGTATACTCAACACTTGCAGAATGTGTACGCAGGGCCTTGGATATTCTGGACTTGCTATATTCTCAGGAGTGACGGAAATGATAGCTCGAATTTCTGTAAGTATGATATTTGTGCCGAAATTCGGTTATCTTGCGATCTGCTTCACAGATCAGGCGGCATGGATAGCGGCTTGCTTGTACATAGTTCCTGTTTGCATATATTGTGTGAACAAGGCAGGCAGACACATTGCAGGAGATCACGGACTTCCTGTGGAAAATAAATAAGTAAAAGGCAGCTCTGAAAAAAATCAGAACTGCCTTTTGTTATGCCTACTTGTTTATAGCTTTTTTAAGTTGTAAGACAACTTCGCTGTAGTATCTTGGATTGACATCGCCAAGTTTCATGTTGTCATTGTATGCAGCATCGGGAAGTCGGAAGTAAAGCTCTTCCACGGTCACGTCCTCTATCTCGTAATAGCCGATGTATGTTCCTGAGAATTTAAGCTCGGCGGTCATGCCTATGTTGACGAGCTTGCCGTCGGGATCTTTCTCCTTGCCCGAGATATCATTTCTTATGAACTCATAGAAAAAGCCTGCGTCCTGTGCCTGACCTTTATACCAGCCTGCTTTGGTCATGCGGTTGACTAGAGTGGTGTTCGTTATCTCGGTATTCTTGAAGAGCTCGCAGGCGGTCTTATTCTTATCGCTTTCCGCTACTTTGTATACCTTTCTTCTTAGCTGGTCGAATGGCTGTATTATCTCGTAATCATCAAGTTGTTCCAGCCAAGCTTCTTTTTCATGTTCATTAAGCTCCAGCGGGTGAACAAGCCCTATCTGCATAACCTCGGACAGCTCTATCTCATCATCATCTGAGTTTGTAAAGCTGCCGTCGTCAAGATAACGGAACGCAGTTTTAAGGCTACCGTTTTCGTATATGCCCCATATAAGACCTATCGCAAAGCAGTGCATGAGAGGATTTTTTACAAAGAGAGCTTTCCAAGCTTCTGCTGTCCACTTACGGTCAAGCATAAGCACATATTCAAGACGCTGTTTCTGTGCGCCAATAACAGTTTTCATTTGTTTTTTCATTTCCTTGAAATCAGCAGTAGCCTTTTCTGCGAGGACAGGGTCGTCATTAACGCCTATTTTAGGGAGATTTTTAAGCTTTTTCTCGCCCTCGAATATTTCTATATCAAGCTGTGGAGTGAGATAAACGGAGAATATTCTGCTTCCAAAATCAAAGGTGCGGCACATTTTCTCGTCAAAGCCCATGTCAGGTACTATCTTGTCCGCAAGCTCCTGCGTTGTCAAGCCAAGCTGTTTAGCGGCATTGGCAAGTGCGTCAACTGCGGCAGCTCTGACCGCACGACTCTTATATTTCCTTGAAATATTGTCTACAGTCATAAGTGCATAGGAACTGCCGTTCAGAGCTATGGCATTGACGGCTTTAACCGCAAGGGCAACACGCATATTTAATGACTGTTTCGACCATTCTTTTATGTAATCCGTCAGGCAATTTATTGCTTCATCCCCGCCGTAAATGGCCGCAAAATACATTGTCCACTTTGTTTTCGCTTCTGCACCTTTTTCAAGCCAGCGGCTCAGGACTTCAAGGGCGAATGTTTCAAGCTCGTCAGCTTTGAGCTTCTGTGCAAGTGTCTTGCCCTCGGGTGGGAGGGTACCTTCGTTTGTGTTTGCATATGTAAGCAGGAGAGCCTGCAAATAGATATCCTCTGCGGCTGTATCATCGGTGAAGGGAATAGGTGCAAAAGGCTGTTCAAAAAGCCAAAGAACTTTTTTGCTTTTTGTGCCTTTGGTGAGCGAAGTCACAAGGTCTTCATCTGATATTTCGGCAGGCTTTGCTTCGCTGCCCAAAAGTTCAGATATTTTCGATTTTAGTTTGTCGGATTTTTCTGTGGCATAGGCTTTTTCAAGCTCTGTGCGGTAGGCGTCAGCACCTTGATTTTCGATTATCATAAGTGCAGTTTCACGCTTGGCTGATTTTTTCTGAGCAAGAAGTTTGCAAACATCATCGTGCCAATCCTTGTGGGCGGATATAACTTTCACAAGCTCTGCTTTTATCACCTTGCTGTTATCGTCACAAAGGGCAAAAAATTCATCTTTGTACTTGTTGCTGTCTGCGATATCAAGAAGCCTTATATACAAAAGTCGGCTGGACACAGCCATTTTGCTTACGTCAATAATGGTGGCTTTGTCTTTAAATTCTGGCATGATAGCGGTTATCTTATTGATGATGGCTTCTTTACAGTAAGAGCTTTCTATCTGCCAGCCAAGGGATCTTATGATTATATCTATCGGTAGACCTGATCTTACCATTGCACGGACGATGAACTCGGTGTTATAATAAAGATCGTTGCCTATAAGTTGGAGGGGGTCACTTGTATCTTTAGTCGCTCCTATGGAAAGGGCGGCGATACAGCGGATTATAAAATCGTCCTCGCCATATTCGCCAACATAATTCATATTCTGATGTCCGCCATTACAGGATTCTTCGTCTGCAAAAGGGAGTATGGTGTCTAATTCGGCTTTGCCTGTGATATATGCGTATATCTCGTCACGGTGTTTGAAATGCTCGGCTATATTTTTTGAGATATGTTCCTGCTGGGCGGCTTTAAGACCTACTGCCTTTGCATCATAATTCGGGTCAGTGGCTTTGAGCATTTTCTCCATTATTATGCCTAGATCAAAGCGAGCGTTCTTCATTGTTTGTATGAAGATATTGGGGTGATCTTTTGCGAGCTTTACCATTTGCACAGGGTAGTTTCCGTTTTTGTCAGGTAATTTGACAAAGTGCAGAATGTATCTATCTGTAAGACACTGTGGTTGAGCTTCGATAAGGTCGAATATCCTGTTGGTGGAAAGCTTCATATATATCAGCCCTTGGGTAAGATCGTCGCAGTATTTCACAATGTTCTTATCAAAAAATGCACGATATTCTTTTGCAAAATATGACGCTTCTGCATATGCGGCAAGAAAAAGACAGAAAACGGCTGTAGTTGTTTGGGGCTTTTTTTCGACCACTTCGCAAAGCTTTTTTATGGCAATTGCGGCTGTATCAGGAATTTTTGTTTTGCCGAGCAGGCTCTTTTTAGGCAGCTCGGTTGCGTCCAATGCGTAAACGCACAGGAGAAGCTGTGCTATGATATCGTCAGGGCTAACGTATTTGAATGTCCTTATAGCAACATCTGCGGAATAGATAGGATTTACAGTGAAAACGTAGTGTATGGATTGATCTGATCTGTGTGATATCTCTGTTGATATCCAGACTGCTTCTGCGTTCTCACCATAAAAATCAGTGAGCGGCTTCATATACATGGCTTTGTTTTCGGAATATATATAGGCATTGCCAGACAGCGCTTCTGTCATATATCGGAAATATGGACCCGTTGCCATTGAACTGAAAATAATATAGCGCTCTTTAAGCTCCTCACTATCTGAACCTGATATCTCACTTTTTACAGCTTTGATAAGCTTTTCACGATAACTATACTGCATGAGTTTTGGATAGTATCTTGTTATAATTTTTCTCATCAGGTCATTGTTTCTTGGCTTTGTGATGTCAAGATATTCAAGGGCAAGGTCTATGGTCTGCTGGTCAAAACCAAGCTCCTTTAGGGCGGTTTCAAGCTTTATAAAGCTTTTGGTGCTTTCGTTGTAGATCATTTTTTCTCCTCCATATTATTTATCGCACTGAATAGTGCTAATTTTTGTGTGCAAAGTCTGATATACCGCATTGTGTTGCCTGCGGCGGTGAAGATATCAAGGCTTTTGTCTGCGGTGGTGTGTCTTGCATTTTCGCACAGCTTTGTGAAGCATTCATAACGTTTTGCAAGTTCTTCAAGTCCGCATTGGCGTATGCTTTGAGCGTGTTCGTCTGCGATAACAGAGTTCACTCCGCACTCCATTGCCGTGACTATCCTCTTGTCGGTTTCTTCGGTGGTGTCAAGAAGCTCGCTACACATTCCATAGTCTTGGTCTGTATCATTCTCGACAGGTACAGGAACATTGTCAGGCGGATCAATAAAATCATAGACCTCTATTGGGAAAAGCGTTAGTCTGCCGTGGTCGATATACCCCTGAGCCAGCAGGACGTAGTTTTTGTGCTTCTCTTTTAGCATTTTGCCACCTATGGTTTCAAGCGTGGAAATAAATTCACGATTTTCTGCTGTGTATTTTGCGGTGACAGATATTTGTCTATCACAGCCGTCTTTTATAATAAAAATCTGCTGTTGAGTGTGCTTGTCAAAATATGAAGCGACGCACTCTTTGGGGTGAACAAAATAAAGTCGGTCTGTTTCTTCATCGCTTTTGTTTGCGGAGATCTTTTCCGCAAGCTCTTTGAAATCGCTGACAATAAGCTCACGGAGGGCAAAACAGTTTAGCTGCGCAGGACCTGCGCCTATGGCGTTGGTCTTTGACGATGAGGACAAATGCCCCATGCTCACCTTGGCGTTTTTTAGCTTCAGCTCTGTGCACATATAGCTGTTTAGAGAGCTGTCAAGATCCCATACAGTTGAGCTTTCGGCAAATCGTCTTGACTTTCTTTCATAGAAAGTGGGGCGCAGATCGCTGTAGGTTAGAAAGCGTTGGGGCGAAGTTCTGTCTTTATTGAGAAAATAGTAGATACAGCCTGTGTATTCGCCACTGACATTTCTTGTGCCTATAGGCAGGAGTTGGAGCGCCCCCTCATAGTCGGTGTATTCTCTGCGGAAGGTGCCGAGCATTTCTTCTGTGATGTCGGCTTTTATAAGCTTGTTCATGCTGTCAGCATATTCAAACATTTTGTGAGTGAATACCTGCGGACTGAATGAAGCTCGCCTTGAAACACAGTCTTTAAGTCGGCTGCCAAGTTCACGCATTTGTCTTTCTGCCTCAGCCATTCTCAAAGCGTGGCAGGAAACTGCGGCAAGCTCAAAATTATCGGGGTCGCTATCTTCGGCTCTTACAAGGCCTCTGGTAAATATTCCGGACATTATTTTTATGCACTGTTCGGCACATCCTTTTATCTTTTTCTGGGTATCCTGAGAAAGTGAATTTATTTCAGGTTGGTCGGGGAGTTCAATTTCTGCTTGTTGAGGCTCGGAGGTTATGACCTCTGGAGTGATATCCTCGCCGTCGTACGGTGGAAGCTGTGCTTTCAAAAGCAGTATGGCTGTTATAATGTGCCTGCACATTCCTCTTGAAACACAACTGCATTGACTTTCATCAAGTGGTGATTTTATGGTGCAGGTTTCACCGTCTAATTTTACTATGTAACATTCATGGATTTTTTCAGCCGAAAGGGTCATGTTTTTGGATTCCTTCAACGCACGTTTGTAAATGCCCTTGTTTGAAAGTTCAATAAGCGTTTGTTCGTTTGCAATATCAAGCTGTTTATCGATTACGTCCAAGATGTCATCTCCTATGCAAATATTTTTCCGATGTAATCCCCAAGCTTATCAGGGGTAAGACTGCCAACGAATGAGCCCATATCTGCAAGCTTCTGACCTGTCGCCTTGTCATAGGCAGGGTCGGCATTTTCATCAAGGGCGGTAAGAAATGAGAGATGTGCGCCGCTTGTGATTATATTTTTGCTGACGTTCATAAGCTGTGCTTCACTGCCGCCCTCGTAAAGGTCTGTCACCACAATAACGCAAGTGTCACGTGGCGTAACGATAAGGCTTTCGCAGTAGGTTAGGGCTTTTGCAATATCCGTTCCTCCGCCAAGCTGAACGCTCATTATTGTCTGAGCAGGGTCGTCTGCATGGTCTGAGAGGTCAACGATGCTTGTATCAAATATGATGAGCTTCACCTCTGCAAATGGCAGTTCGGAAATTATCTGCGCCATTACTGCACTATAGATGACTGAACCGAGCATTGAACCGCTTTCGTCTATGGCTATGATAATGCGCTTTTTGTTATGCTTTTTCACACGTCCACTGAAATAGATATCTTTAAGTATAAGCTGGTTGCTTGCTTTGTCATAGTTTTTCAGGTTTCGGCGGATAGTCTTTTTGAAATCGAGGTTTGCAGAGCATTTCATAACTGACGATGTGTTTTTATCAAGCCTGCCTGTAAGGCTTAGCTTTATGGTCATATCAAGCTTTTGTTTGATATCGTCTGCCACCTGTTTTGCTATTTTTACAGCCGCCTGCAACACCTCGCCGTTCATGAGATGTTTGAGCTGAATGATAGTTTTAAGCAGCGCTATATCAGGCTTCATTTCTTCAAGAACCTTTTTATCGGTAAGAAGCTCGGTCATGTTGAACCTTTCCAAAGCTTGACGTTCAAGCACATCGGCAGTCTGCTTTGGGAAAAGCGTTCTGACTTTTGTTATCCATTCTGCGGCGTTTAGCACACTGCCACCCTGACCGCCTTGCCTGCTGTTCTCGTTCCTTACATCGTCACCTTGCGCACGGCTATAGAGATAATCGAGTAGCTTTTCCATATCCTGAAACGTTGTTATCTCTGCTTTGTCACCGGTAAAGGAAAGGCTTTTGTCAGACATTCCGCCCAGCACGAGCCGCCAGCGGTTGACGGATATGGCTTTGTTTTCATCTGTCATGGCTTTTCCTCCTCAGACAAAAGTTTAACTATCTCTTTATCTATTTCCCTACCGAAGTTATATAGCCTTTCGTTTATAGGTTTTTCCACAAGAAGCTCAGCACTGTCAGCGTCATAAAGCTTTGCGACAGCGGTGGCTGTCTGCTGTATTTCATAGGGGGTGAAACAACTAAAAGCAAGCTTCATGGAGGGAAGTATCTCTATAAAATCGTCATAGTCAAGTCCGCAGATAAGCGTGTCTGTCATTCTGATGAAAGAATCGTCCGTCATGATGATATCACGGGCGGCATTGAAAAGTCCGTGAAGAAACTCCGCTCCTCGTATCTGAACATTCCTGTCGCCTTTGAGATAGCTTGACATTGCCTGTTCAGCAAGCTTGCGGCGGTGGGGGTCAAAGGCGTAAAGTATGCCAAGTGCTGTGCCGTAAACAAATGGGTCTTTATCAGATTTGCCGCAGAGGGAAAGCAGGGCGTTTTCATAGTCCTGACGATATTCTCTAAAACCGTCAGTGACAGCTTTCTGCATTGCGTACATTATCGCTGCACATTCTGCAATGTGGTCGTCTTTCACCGACGCCATATCAGGCAGTGCTGTGATTATCCTTGTCATGCACCGCTTTGCACAATTTTCTGCGGCGGAAAACTCGGTATTATAAAGCTGTTGGAGTTCCATAAGAGTGATAAAATGCCTTAGACCTCTGCCTACAGAGAAAAAGTCACCGTCCGAGTTAAGAATATTCTCGGCACAAGCCTTGTCATCGTCAGAGAGTTCTAAGCCCATTTGGAAGCAGTCCACAAGGATATGCGCCGCAACATCACAGTGCTTTTCATGGCGAAGTGTTCTTGAAGCACAAGTGCGGCAGGCTTCTTCAATGGTGAAGCCGTCGGCAGTATGGTCTATGAGTGCAACGTCTGTGGCAGGAACCTTTTTGTATACCCATTCTTCACGGACACGGCTTCTGTCTTTTCGCCTATGCAGATCAGGTCCTTTTGTTCGCTGGGCAAAGTCTGTGCTTAGAAACACCATTCTGTGGAAAAATCTGCTTAGTTCCATGCCGTTTGCAGTGGTAAAAAGTGAAACTTCCGTCTTATTAGGGGTTACTGTTTTTATTTTAAGTCGAAACCTTTTACACTGTTCTTCAAAATCAGCGATAAGCGGAGGAACGTGGTTTATATCACCTATATGACCTGTCTTGTCGCCTGTGGCAAGTTTGTGCATAAGGTCGATAGGCAGGGCGGAGGATATTGTTTTCTCTCCCTTGATAAATGACGAGGTTATGGCGTCCTCAAGCTCGTAAAGTCCACATTCATGACAGCCACGAAGTGCGGCAAGTCCACTCATCATAGACTGCGCTGCGGAAGCGTCAGCCATTGACACTGGGATATCATGTTTATCACAGGCTCTCACTGTACCTATGAGCAGGTCAAGAACTGTGTCGCTGTAAACACCTGCCGGGTCATCGCAGTGGATTAGCTTGTTCATCACGCAATCATAAAAATAAGGACGCTGTATACCAGAGGCATATCCACTGAGAGCGTCTGCTGCTTCATAAGAATAAGCTACGGGGAAACAGCCCTCATCTTTTTGAGAGAGCTTGTGAAGCTTTTCTTTTTGGATATTATCACTTTTCAAAAGCTCATAAAGTCCCAAACTGTGGAATCCGCCTGTTACAGCTAGGACTTTTTTGTTATCTTTAAGTGCTTCTTTGATACGCAGAGCCATATGGTTTTCTCTTGCAAGAGTGCCGTCTGCCGCAAGATCATTTTCTGTTTCGTCATTTCGTGTGATAATGCAGTAGGTGTACATTTGCTGTACAAAATCTTGTACAGAAAGTCTGAGTCCCTCTATCTCAAAATACTTCTCCCAGAACTCTTCAAAGGTTCTTAGATCTGTTTTCTCGCAAAGCTTTTTGCAGAATTTGCTGTATATAAGTCTGCTGTCATCAGTATAGCTATGCTTGTCCTTATTACTGCGAAGGCCTTTATTTACGGCTGTGGTAATAAGTATCTCGCTGTAGGGAAGATCTATAAAGCGTGCTTCTATATCCATGGCTGCGGCTGTTTTCAGAGCGTTATACTCAGGTGAAGCATAGATAAAAGGGTAGTAGCATTTATAGTCCTCGGCTTCATCACTGATGAGTTTTTTTCTGTCCTTGTAGTAATAATAGAAAGCCGCAGGGAGTTTTGTTCTCTCGTCCGTCAACACACCTATCATATCATTGGCGTTTTCAGGACCCTCTATAAGTATGACATCGGGCTGATATTCTTTAATTGCTCTGATGAGTTGCCACGAGCAGACAGGGCTGTGGTGTCTTACAGGAAAAAGCAGAAATGGCTGAGAATAGTCAAAAGGTATTATTTCAGATACTTGGCTGTATCCAGATATTCTGTCCATATGCCTCCCTCACTTGCACTTTTTTCCTTAACAGCGATCCTGAAATAGCTTTTGAGCTTTTCAAGGTCGTCTTTGTTTTCCTTACAAACTGCTCCTAAAAGATTCTGCGTAAGCTCTTTGAGATCAGTTTTTCCGTCACCATAATAATATGCACTGCTCATAGTTTGATAGAAAACGGACACAGCTTCGGCTGTACTCATAACGGCATTTGGTTTTTCAAGCTTCGTTCCCTCTGAGGTAACGCCCTCACGAAGCTCATGATATGTGACAGCAAGAAGTTCAGCAGCGTCGGTGTCTATAGGCTGGTCGATATGACCTGTTTTTGCAAGGTCTTGTGCTTCGCGGATAATGATCTCCTTTTCAAGCCTTACGTCACGAACAGGCTCGACAGTCTCAAAATTGAAACGCCTTTTCAAAGCACCTGACATTTCATTTACGCCCTTATCACGAGTGTTTGCAGTACCGATTATATTAAATCCTTGCTTGGCGAAAACAAGTCCTTCGTTTTCAAGCTCGGGGATATTGAGTATCTGGTCGCTCATTACAGAAATAAGGCTATCTTGGATTTCTGCAGGGGTACGAGTTATTTCCTCAAATCGTGCGAAAATGCCTTGTTCCATGCCTATGAGCAGTGGAGCAGGCACAAGTGCTTCACGGCAAGGACCTTTTGAAAGAAGCATGGCATAGTTCCAGCTATATTTTATCATATCTTCGGTAGTTCCAGCCGTACTCTGAACTGTGTTCGTGCTTATGCCGCAGCAGGCAGCAGAGAGAAGCTCGGAGAGCATAGTTTTAGCAGTGCCTGGCTCACCCACCAGCATAAGTCCACGGTTTCCAGCGAGAGTGATTATACAGCGCTCAACAAGTGCGTCATTGCCATAGAATTTGCGCTTTATCTGCATTTTGCCATCGGCAGTTTTGATGATTCCGCCTAATATAAATGTTCGCACTGCCTTTGGCGACAGCACCCAATTTTCAGGTTTTTTGCCAATATCAACACTTTTCAAGGCGTCAAGTTCATTTTTGTAGCGTATCTCAACGGGCGGTTTTATGTATTCATTCGTCATAGCAGTTATCTCCTAAAAGTTAATTTATCAGTAATAATTATATCATATTTTGCTGTTATTTACAATAAGCAGGGGGATATTCAGCTAAATTGACAACGAACAGATGTTTTGGTTGTGCATTTTGACAGTTAGGATCGGGTATAAAAAAACCGCTTCGCATTTCTGCGAAACGGTTTGATAAATGAGAATGAAATTATCTCTTCGAGAACTGTGGAGCACGTCTTGCGGCTTTGAGACCGTACTTCTTTCTTTCCTTCATTCTTGGGTCACGAGTGAGGAAGCCTTCCTTCTTGAGGAGAGGTC
>ERZ860590.1560-NODE-1560-length-11587-cov-2.833940_pt1 | contig 11587 bp, 10 predicted proteins | sample MGYA00509975_ERZ860590 | MGnify/ENA primary metagenome ERZ860590 (study PRJEB30046, sample SAMN00715250) | human gut metagenome | study: EMG produced TPA metagenomics assembly of the A metagenome-wide association study of gut microbiota in type 2... | reverse complement strand
ATGACCTTAGTTCCGCTATTATATCATCGTCAAGATATGGCCTCTGACAAAATGGACAAATATCTTTTGTATCAAAACTTAAGCCAACCTTTACCCAATCCGAATTATGAAGACTATCTATCAATTTAGCAACACGACTATTAGCATTTCCAGTTATAACCTCTTTAAATAAAGAATCTATTTCAATGTCTCCTGCAGAAAATGTGATTTCCTGAATAAGTGGGATTTGAGTCCCTTTAGCTTCATTCAGTCGTTGTATTTCTTCTTTCAATTGATCAATAGAATCAACAAGCTTATTAGATGGTTTTGCCAACCCAACAATATGATTCAGCAATAATTCTTTACTGCTTTTCAAACCTGTAAAACAATACTCCAGAACTCTATCGCCACCAGTGTATTGTGTTTTAATTTGCCAGAAACGATTAGCAAATATTGATTTTGTTGAAGTCCAAGCTTCTAATTCTTTTTCTTGTAGTAATTCTTGTTTTTGAAAATCTCTGTTTGCAACTTGCAATGCAGCATTAGCAGCATCAATTCTTTTTCTAGCTCCTGCATTCTCCTTTGATAAAGAGAAAATACCTTTTTGAGTATCGGAACTATAGAACACATCATTCACGTAGTTCTCATTATAAACGAGAATTTCTTCTGTATCTTCATCTAACAATGGCGAAATAGAACATTCTGCATATTCATTATCAGTTCTCTTTCTAAGGAATTCTGACAATGTACTTTTGCCGGAGCCATTAAGTCCATAGATCAAGTTTATATTCTTGTCAGTTTCAAAAACAGCCATATTCTTATAACTGGCGGGACCTTTTATCGAAATTTTATTAATCATACCTTTGAAATTTTGTCGTTATCAGTACTACATCCATTAATTACCTTCATAAATTCATAACCATCCATCATGTCAAGTTCTTTATCAACTATTCTCATTCCACCAATACCTATTGCAATCCTCAATGCGTCATTTGGGTGTTTCATTACACATTCAATAACTAATCTGCCCCAAGAACCATCACAATCAGCAGCTGTCTTTTCTAAAAAAACATTTTACTCCTATAGACAACTCGACAAGAGCCTCTTTCGATAATGAAGTCGAAACAACTATATAAGCCGAAATTGCAGCATATATACTCATATCTCAAACTATTTACTTTTAAAAGTAAGCTTATATACTTACTTCTACCAATAGTAAGTTTAAAAATACGAATAGTATTTCGTCCACACAAATTTCACATAAAGAAACTTACTATTTTAATATAACTCGCCATTGTCAAAACAAAACTGAAGTACAAGAAATCCGAATAAAAGGCGGGTGAAATACAAACCCTTCACCCGCTATCACCGATGAATAAGAGTTTTTAAAGAAAAAGTGAAGCCTTGGAAAATAAGTCAAACTTCCTATGTATAATGCACTTTAAAGCTATGCTTTAGCATCCTTAAAGCATAGCTTTGGCAGTCATAAAGCATAGCTTTTTAGCTCATAAAGATTAGATAATATAACCGAATATTTATCCCTCCATCCAAACGATTGGATACCCCAACTCTCTTTTGATTGCTTCCATTTCTGCACTGTGCCACATTTCATGTTTAAAGCTCCACGACAATGCTTCATATTTAGTTTCTGCAACAGGATGTTTAAACGGGAGAGGCTGCAAGCACTCTGCCAAAACATCATCATTCAGAGTTTCCAGATTCTCAATACAGATTTGATGAATTATTTCCGTTTGTTCTCTCAATTCAGCAACTGGAATCAAGCCCTCTTCTATGGAACGATGCAATGTTCCCATACCATTGAATATTATATTCTATTATATTTTTGGATAGGCACTAACCGCCCCACCTTTTCGTTTACCCCGGTAACAGCTGTCAGTGTATGAAAATTCTGTGAAACAAGCAAATGTCCCACTTGCCAAATAAAGTTAGAATCTGTTCCTTCAGGAATAACATACCACAAATCTTCCGGCAATTCAGACATCAAACAATTCACAAATGTGCGAGCTTCTATAATCTGCTCCTTTAAAAAGTCAATTTTACTCATAACTATATGTTTTTTAATTATACATATAGTTAGTGGAAAAGCAAATGAGCTTTGTGACAACTTACTGCAAGAATTTCTCCCAATAATTTTTCCTCGGTAGTTCTTTTTCAAACTTCCTATATAAATCGGCAAGCCTCATCATTCGTTGCACCATTGTATATTCTTTATCCATATCAATAGAATATACCGGTTTGCAAATGCGACATTTACAAGCACCATCGGGATTATATAACGGGCAAGTATCATTCATAAAAGCTGTGATTTTCTGAATGGAACGATTATAGATTTGCCGCACATTACTTTCTTTCAGTTCCATGATTTCGCCAATCTGTCGATAAGGCAACCCGATATTTTCTCTAAAGATAAAAATCAGACGAGCATCATTATTCAGACAATGATTTAAAGCGGTGATACACCAATCGCACCTTTCTTTTATCCATTCCCGCTTCGCTTCTTCCCCACCGGAATATTCAATTTCCGGCAACGAACGGAAATATTCGATTTCTGACATTTTCACCTGTTTTTCACATGCTGCATATCTGCCAATAGTGCGACGAGCGATAGTGTATATCCATGTAGAAATCTCCGAATCGCCTTTAAAGCTACTGATACTTTTGCAAAGTTCATACCACACTTCCTGTGCTGCTTCGCGGGCGATTTCTTTATTCAGAATCATCCGGTGAGCAATCATGGAAATCATATTTCCATATTCTTTCACCAAACGATTGAAATGTTTTCTTCAAATATATCATATCCACCAACTGCACACCCTCCTCATACATCGGATGATCGTAGTTGTCAGTAAAGAAATTCTTTATCCGGTGAGAAATCGCAAAACCACAATGTTCATAGAATGATCTGGAAGAAGGTACATCTCCTGTGCCCACCAACATTTCAGAGCACTTCCCCTGATAATATTCAAATAAAAACTCTATTAAACGTTTTCCGTACCCCTGTCGTTGGAAGAAAGGAACAGTAGCAATATTCTTGATTTCATAAACACCTTCTCCCTCACGTGTCACCACACAAAGAGCTTTCAACCCGTCATCATAAAGAACAAACATATCACCGCGTTCCAAATATCGGTCAATCATACTTTCTTGTTCATCAGCCAAGAGTAATAAATCAAGGAATTCTTTTTTATCTGAAGTTACTAGTTTTATCTCCATATTTTCTATTTTGTCATAAAATAAAAATGTTACCGACTCATTTTCCTATGGTCCAAAATAATATTCATATTCTCCAAAGCCCATCCCACCAGTCCTTCAATATGAGGAATCAAGGTACCACCTGTATCTGTCAGGCAATACTCCACACGAGGAGGTACTTCAGCATATACTTTCCGTTCAACCAATCCATCTGATTCCAAAGTACGCAATGTAACAGTCAACATTCTTTGAGAGACGTCTTCTATCGTTTTATGGATATCACTAAAACGCATAGTTCCATTTGCGTTCAGCGTAATAAGCACCAACATTGACCACTTATCTCCCAAGCGGCTAAGCACATCTCTTATCGGACAATTCCCCGTCGGATGAAAGTTTTTCATTCTTTAACGTTTTGTATTTTATTGAGTTTCAGCAATAGTTATCTCTATGTAACTTCCTTATTTTCAAGTACGTTATTGCATTTCTCAAACAAGAAAGATACATTTGCATCACAAAAGTAATAAACTTACTAATAATAACTATTGTTTCATTTAAATAATTATGATTATGGCAAAGAAAGTTGCAGTTTTAGCAGTGAATCCGGTAAATGGTTGTGGATTATTCCAATATTTGGAAGCATTTTTCGAGAATGGCATTTCATATAAAGTATTTGCCGTATCGGATACGAAGGAGATTAAAACAAATTCAGGGATCAGCCTGACAGTAGATGATGTGATTGCTAATTTGAAGGGACACGAAGATGAGTTTGACGCACTCGTTTTCTCTTGTGGCGATGCAGTGCCTGTATTTCAGCAGAATGCCGATAAGCCTTATAATGTAGATTTGATGCAAGTCATTAAAACGTTCGGGGATAAAGGGAAAATTATGATTGGACATTGTGCCGGTGCAATGATGTTTGACTTTACCGGTATAACCAAAGGGAAAAAAGTAGCAGTTCACCCATTAGCCAAGCCAGCTATTCAAAACGGAACAGCTACCGATGAGAAATCAGAGATAGATGGTAACTTCTTCACCGCTCAAGATGAAAATACCATTTGGACAATGCTACCACATATAATTGAAGCATTAAAATAATGCCTACAATGTAGATGCAAAACAATAAATATAAACACTGTAACATAAATCTACACATCTCAAGATGGAAAGGTATGTTCCTTTAAAAGAAACGATGCGTTTCTCGGTGTGCAACAAGTCGTTTCTTTTAAAGGAACGACTTGTTGGTTTAAAAGGAAAAACGACAAATATACCACCCTAGTAATCAAACATTTACAGATCATCAAAAAAACAACACAAGTACACTCCCAATTTTAATAATTTTCAACAAACATACAACATCCATACACCCATAAAAAATATATCCTCTCTATCCTATTCTCTTTCCGTACTAAAATAAAGAAAAACGGAACATTACGAAAAAAACAAAAACAGTATTCTTCATTCTTAAAAAGTCCGTATATTAGCAGCTTGAAGATTTGAAAGAGATGAACAGCATACTCATTTTGAGTTTATCTAACTAAAGATGCCTAAAACAATATGACCAGAGAGAAAGAAAATTACAATGCATTTTTACTTCATTTTTTAGAAAGGTTGAATGGCTGTGAATCTATTGAAAACAAAATCACAGAATCACTGACAGATATTTGCGAATACTACGGTTTTAAAAGAGGATTCATTTACCAAACTGATGGATTTCGCTACTTTTACCTAAAGGAAACTGTCGGAAATAGCGACAACATCCTGCGACAACGTTTTGAAATCAGCGAAATGACCAATCAACATGCTGCACGTATAAATGGAAAAAACAAACCTTTTTATGCTTGCAGAAACCAAAATACTTCTTGGAATGATGTAGACATCGTGGATTTTTATAAAGTCGACTCATTACTAATCCGGCAAATCCAAGACTCCGAAGGGAAAATTATCGGATTCATCGGATTTGGAGACAGAGAACATGCAATATCCTTCACCGATGAAGAACTTCAAGTGATTCATCTCATTTTAGGCTCCCTCTCCAAGGAAATAGCAGTGCGGGAATATAAAGAAAGAGAAGTGCGGGCAAGCAAGACATTAAGCAGCATCATGAATAATATGGGAGTTGACATTTATGTGAACTCTTTTGATTCTCATGATATGCTATATGCCAATGAATCTATGGCCGCTCCTTACGGAGGCATCGAACATTTTGAAGGAAAAAAATGCTGGCAGGCTCTTTATAAAGATAAAACCGGAGAATGTGAGTTTTGCCCTAAAAAACATTTGATTGATGAAAACGGACAACCTACCAAAGTCTACTCCTGGGACTACCAACGCCCGTTTGACAAATGTTGGTTCCGGGTATTCAGCGCAGCATTTGCCTGGATTGACGGACAGATAGCGCATGTTATAACCAGTGTCGATATCAACCATCAAAAAACGATTGAAGAAGAACTAAGAGTAGCCAAAGAAAAAGCAGAAAATCTGGACCGCTTAAAATCAGCCTTTCTCGCTAATATGAGTCACGAAATCCGTACTCCGTTAAATGCGATTGTTGGCTTTGCAAGTCTATTGATTGAATCGGATGACAAAAAAGAACGTCAGGATTATGTTGACATTATGCAGGAAAACACGGAACTTCTTTTGCAGTTGATTTCCGATATTCTCGATTTATCGAAAATAGAAGCCGGAACACTCGACTTCACCATGGATCATCTGGATATCAAGAGCTTCTGCGAAGATATAATGCGCAATTATGATATAAAAGAAGATAAACCCGTACCCGTTTTGCTGGCTCCGGATTTACCTGAATATTATATTTACACAGACAAAAAGCGTTTAATGCAGGTTATTACCAATTTCATAAATAATGCTCTCAAATTTACAAATGAAGGGCAGATTATGTTGGAATATCGCCATAAAGCAGAAAGTAATGAGATAGAATTCGCTGTCACAGACACAGGTATGGGGATTGCACCCGATAAAGTAGATCAGGTGTTCGACCGATTTGTAAAACTCAACTCTTTTTCAAAAGGCACGGGCTTAGGTCTATCTATTTGCAGAAGTATCATCGAACATCTTGGCGGCACTATCGGTGCCGAATCCGAAATAGGAGTCGGCAGCCGTTTCTGGTTCACACATCCCTTGCGCTTAAATCAATAAGAAATAATAAAAAGAACCTGCCCTACTTATCAATAGTAGGAACAGGTTATACTTTTTTTCTATGGAGTGTCTCCCTCATCTATAGAAAGATCAATGAAATAATGCCTTCTTTCGACTTCCTTTTTGCCACTTCCTGTGAAAAACACTACTTTTGCATCGCTATTTTGATTTTAGAATAAAACAAATACCCAACGTTCATTTATGACTGAAGAAAAAATACATAAAGACCGTCCCGGAAACTGGTGGGCATTAAGCCCGTTACTCGTATTCCTTTGCCTCTATCTGGTAACTTCTATCCTCGTCAACGACTTTTATAAAGTACCTATCACAGTGGCCTTCCTCGTCTCTTCCTGTTATGCCATCGCCATTACACGCGGCTTAAAACTAGACCAGCGTATCTATCAATTCTCGGTAGGAGCTGCCAATAAGAATATCCTCCTGATGATATGGATATTCATCCTTGCCGGAGCTTTTGCCCAAAGCGCAAAGCAAATGGGTGCAATCGATGCCACCGTCAATCTGACGCTGCATATTCTTCCTGACAATTTATTGCTGGCAGGGATCTTTATTGCCGCCTGTTTCATCTCTTTATCCATCGGAACCAGCGTAGGAACTATCGTCGCCCTTACTCCCGTTGCCGTAGGACTAGCAGAAAAGACAGAAATAGCTCTCCCCTTTATGGTAGCCGTCGTAGTAGGCGGTTCTTTTTTCGGAGACAACTTATCTTTTATCTCCGACACCACCATCGCTTCGACAAAAACCCAGGAATGTGTAATGCGTGATAAATTCCGTGTAAATTCTATGATTGTCGTCCCGGCAGCCATCATTGTGTTGGGAATTTACATATTTCAGGGACTATCCATTACAGCTCCCACCCAAACACAGACCATTGAATGGATCAAAGTTATACCTTATATAATAGTATTAGGAACAGCCATTGCCGGAATGAACGTGATGCTCGTACTCATAATAGGTATATTGACAAGTGGCATCATTGGCATCGCGACCGGCAGCTTCGGAATCTTCGACTGGTTTGGTGCCATGGGAACAGGAATTACAGGAATGGGAGAACTGATTATTATCACCCTGTTGGCCGGAGGGATGCTCGAAACAATCCGTTATAACGGTGGTATCGATTTCATTATCCAGAAACTCACCCGCCACGTCAATGGTAAAAGAGGAGCCGAATTAAGCATCGCAGCCCTGGTAAGTATCGCCAACTTATGTACTGCCAACAACACGATTGCCATTATTACAACAGGACCGATTGCCAAAGATATTGCCGTGAAATTCCATCTTGACCGAAGAAAAACAGCCAGTATCCTCGATACTTTCTCCTGCCTGATACAAGGTATTATTCCATACGGAGCGCAGATGCTGATTGCAGCGGGACTTGCCAGCATCTCCCCCATCAGTATCATCGGCAATCTCTATTATCCGTTTACAATGGGAGCATGCGCCCTGCTCGCGATTTTGTTCCGCTATCCAAAACGGTATTCGTAAAAAAGATACGAAATGTTTGTCAATCAAAAGAAAAGCCGTATCTTTGTGCCCGCTATTACGAGATAATAGCATAATTCAAATCAATCATTAAAAACAATTATTTAAAATGGCAACTAGAATCAGATTGCAGAGACACGGACGTAAAAGTTACGCGTTCTATTCAATTGTAATTGCAGACAGCAGAGCACCACGTGATGGTAAATTTATTGAGAAGATTGGTACTTACAACCCTAACACCAATCCTGCTACAGTAGATTTGAATTTCGACGCTGCATTGGCATGGGTACTGAAAGGTGCACAACCAAGTGACACTGTACGTAACATCCTTTCTCGTGAAGGAGTTTACATGAAGAAACATCTTCTGGGCGGTGTAGCAAAAGGCGCATTCGGAGAAGCAGAAGCAGAAGCTAAATTCGAAGCTTGGAAAAACAACAAACAGTCAGGTTTGGCTACTTTGAAAGCTAAACAAGACGAAGCTAAGAAAGCTGAAGCTAAAGCACGTCTGGAAGCAGAAAAGAAGATCAACGAAGTGAAAGCAAAAGCACTCGCTGAAAAGAAAGCTGCTGAAGCTGCTGAAAAAGCTGCTGCTGAAGCACCTGCAGAAGAAACTGCTGCTCCGGCAGAAGAAGCTCCTGCAACAGAAGCTGCTGCTGAATAATTTTCAGCAGATTCCGAACAAGAAATTAGGAAAAAGCAATAAATCCTCTCCGGTCCGCCGGAGGGGATTTTTTTATTACTTTCTGCTATAAAACATATCAAATTATTTATTCCGTTCAGAATAAAATGCCTTTCTTTGCATCAGCATAGTTCAGCACAGTATTACTTATTTTTCGAATATGAAACGAACTGATAAAAAGGCAACATTCGGACAACAGGCAAGCAAGGTTACGCAACTAGCGGACGCACTTAGCCAGGCGATTTCCAGGAAAGAATTTCTTGAAGGAGATTCTTTGCCTTCCATCAATCAGTTAAGCGCTCAATACGGAGTATCACGTGATACGGTTTTCAAGGCTTTCCTTGATTTACGTGAACGAGGACTGATCGACTCCACTCCCGGCAAGGGCTATTATGTGACGAGCCAGGTGACCAATGTCTTATTGCTGCTCGACCAATATACTCCTTTCAAAGAAGCCTTATATAACAGTTTCGTCAGACATCTGCCTATCAACTATAAGGTAGACTTATTATTTCATCAATACAACGAACGGTTGTTCAATACGATCCTCCGGGAATCCATCGGGAAATACAACAAATACATCGTGATGAATTTCGATAACGAGAAATTCAGCACTGTTCTCAATAAAATTAATCCTTCAAGATTATTACTTCTCGATTTCGGCAAATTTGAAAAAGAAAAGTATTCATATATCTGCCAGGATTTTGATGAATTTTTCTATCAGGCATTGAATCTGCTCAAGGAAAGATTGAAGAACTATCACCAGCTCGTTTTTCTGTTTCCCAAAAGCCTGAAACATCCCCAAAGCAGTAAGGTGTATTTTACCCGTTTCTGCCAGGAACAGGGATTTCTCTGTGAAATACAGGAGGATATTGAGAACCTGATCGTACGTAAGGGAGTTGCCTATATTGCCATCAAACAACAAGACGTAGTAAAGGTGGTGAAACAAGGAAGATTGGAAGGGCTGAAATGCGGAAAAGATTTTGGCCTGTTGGCTTACAATGATATTCCTTCCTATGAAGTGATTGACGAAGGAATAACCTCATTGAGTATTGATTGGGAAATGATGGGAAATGAAGCGGCCAATTTTGTTCTCAATAATGTACCGGTGCAGAAGTTCTTGCCGACGGAAGTAAGACTTCGAAAGTCGCTTTAATTTTTTTTGCGAAGACATCAGCACAGTTCAGCACAGATATTAATTAATCCTTTAATAGATAGAAACCATGAAAAAGTATCCGAAAATCGGGATTCGTCCCACAATCGATGGTCGCCAGGGTGGCGTTCGCGAAAGCCTTGAAGAGAAAACAATGAATTTGGCAAAAGCAGTAGCCGAGTTAATCAGCAGCAACCTGAAAAACGGTGATGGCAGTCCGGTGGAATGTGTTATAGCCGATAGCACGATCGGACGCGTAGCCGAAAGTGCCGCTTGTGCGGAAAAGTTTGAAAGAGAAGGGGTCGGCTCTACCATTACCGTCACTTCTTGCTGGTGCTACGGTGCTGAAACGATGGATATGAACCCGCATTATCCGAAAGCTGTCTGGGGATTCAACGGCACAGAACGTCCGGGAGCTGTATACCTTGCTGCCGTACTTGCCGGACACGCACAAAAAGGCCTTCCCGCATTCGGTATCTACGGACACGACGTTCAAGATTTGGACGACAACACAATCCCTGAAGATGTATCGGAAAAGATTCTTCGCTTTGCACGTGCCGCACAGGCAGTAGCTACGATGAGAGGCAAATCTTACCTGTCAATGGGTAGTGTATCTATGGGTATCGCCGGTTCCATCGTTAATCCTGATTTCTTCCAAGAGTATTTGGGAATGCGTAATGAGTCAATAGACCTCACAGAAATCATCCGTCGAATGGACGAAGGCATCTATGACCACGAAGAATACGCCAAAGCCATGGCCTGGACTGAAAAAAATTGCAAGACAAACGAAGGTGAAGACTTCAAGAACCGTCCTGAAAAACGTAAAACCCGTGAACAGAAAGATGCTGATTGGGAATTCATTGTAAAGATGACGATTATCATGCGCGACTTGATGACCGGAAATCCCAAATTGAAAGAAATGGGATTCAAGGAAGAAGCCTTGGGACACAATGCCATTGCAGCCGGTTTCCAAGGACAACGCCAATGGACAGACTTCTATCCTAACGGTGACTATCCGGAAGCTCTGCTCAACACTTCTTTTGACTGGAACGGTATTCGTGAAGCATTTGTCGTAGCTACCGAGAACGATGCCTGCAACGGCGTAGCTATGCTGTTCGGACATTTATTGACCAACCGTGCCCAAATATTCTCCGACGTACGTACTTACTGGAGTCCTGAAGCCGTGAAACGTGTAACCGGCAAAGAATTGAGCGGATTGGCAGCAAATGGTATCATTCATCTTATCAATTCCGGCGCAACAACTCTCGACGGTTCCGGCCAATCATTAGACGCAGCAGGCAATCCGGTTATGAAAGAACCATGGAACCTGACGGATGCTGATGTAGAAAACTGCCTGAAAGCAACTACCTGGTATCCGGCAGACCGTGACTACTTCCGTGGCGGCGGTTTCTCTTCCAACTTCCTGTCAAAAGGTGGCATGCCCGTAACCATGATGCGCCTCAACCTGATTAAAGGCTTAGGCCCTGTCCTGCAAATCGCAGAAGGATGGACAGTAGAAATAGACCCGGAAATCCACCAAAAACTGAATATGCGTACAGACCCGACATGGCCTACCACCTGGTTTGTGCCCCGTTTGTGTGATAAACCGGCTTTCAAAGACGTATATTCAGTCATGAATAACTGGGGAGCCAATCATGGCGCCATCAGCTATGGACACATCGGCCAGGACTTAATCACTCTTGCTTCCATGCTCCGCATCCCGGTATGCATGCACAATGTAGAAGACAACGAAATATTCCGTCCGGCAGTTTGGAACGCCTTCGGCATGGATAAGGAAGGAGCGGATTACAGAGCTTGTACCACTTACGGTCCTATCTACAAATAATTTTAATTCAGACAAAAGAACATAAGGACAAAAGATAAAACAACTTCAATAAACAGCTATG
>ERZ860590.1556-NODE-1556-length-11601-cov-3.301230_pt1 | contig 11601 bp, 10 predicted proteins | sample MGYA00509975_ERZ860590 | MGnify/ENA primary metagenome ERZ860590 (study PRJEB30046, sample SAMN00715250) | human gut metagenome | study: EMG produced TPA metagenomics assembly of the A metagenome-wide association study of gut microbiota in type 2... | reverse complement strand
CACCTCGGGCAGCATGGGCAGCAGGGCTGCGCCGATGTTGCCGCCCAGATGCACCTTGCGGCCTGCGGCCTCGTAGAATTTGGAGATAAGGGTTGTGGTGGTGGTCTTGCCGTCCGAGCCAGTCACGGCCACGATCTCGCAGGGGCAGAAATCGAAGAACAGTTCCACTTCACTGGTGACCATGGTGCCGGCGGCCATAGCGTCCTGCAGGGGCTTTTCAAAGTAACCCACAAAGCCCGGGGTTCGCATGATGATATCCTGTCCTTTGAAGCCGTCCAGATAGTTTTCGCCAAGGCTCAGGTCGATGCCCAGCTCCCGGATGGTGGCGGCGTAATCGCCAAAGTCCTCCACGCTCTTTTTCTGGTCGCACAAAGTCACATGAGCGCCCAGCTCCACAAACTCCTTGATGAGGGTCTTGTGGCTGACGCCTGCGCCGATAAAGGCGACCTTTTTGCCCTGAATAAGCTGGGCAAGCTTCTGCTGATCTTTCTGCATAAAAACAGTTCCTCCTCTAATAGGATCATGGTATAACACCGCGCCGCACGGGCAGCGCGGGGATCACTTCGCTGTACCATTATAGTCCATTTGCGCGCAATTGGCAACGGAAAACCGCACAGTCTGCTTCAAAAAGCCCGATAAATTCACAAAAAGGCAATTGTTTTTTCTGCTGCTTTCTGCTACACTTGTCGTTGCAGAGCGTTTTTTGCCGTTTCTGCGCGAAGACAAACGGAATGAGGTTATTCTTTTTGAAACGATGGTTGCGTTTTACCGCAGCGGTGCTGGCTGCTGCGTTTCTTTTTGCTCTGACCGGCTGTGGCAGCTCCACAAACTCTGCCAGCTTTACTTGGTTTGTGGACAGCATCCCCGCAAATCTGGACCCGCAGGTAGCCTCCGGTGCATCGGATGTCATCGCCTGCGAGAATCTGTACGGCACGCTGGTGCGCAAGGACCCGGACGGCGAACTTGTGCCGGGGCTCTGTGAGAAGTGGACGGTCTCCTCAGACGGGCTGACCTACACCTTTACCCTGAAGGACGGCCTGACCTACGCTGCCGCCAAGGGTGCCGCCACAGAGTACGACATTACCGCCGAGGATTTTGTATTTGCGTTCCGGCGCATTTTCCATGCCGAGACTGCCTCGCCCTATGCGGTGGAGTTTTCCGCCATTCAGAACAGCGCCGCCGTGCTGGCGGGGCTTGCAGACGAAAGCAGTCTGGGCGTTTCGGCCAATGGGCCGCTGACGTTGGTGTTCCGGCTGAGCGAGCGGGACGATAACTTTTTAGCAAAGCTGGCCATGCCCGGTGCAGCCCCCTGTGACGAGGCCTTTTTTGAGAGCACCCGGGGCACCTACGGACTGACCGCCAAGACTACGCTTGCCAGCGGCAGCTTTTACCTGTACAACTGGACGGCAAACGGCCTGTTTTTGCGCCGTACTGTGGAAAGCCCGCTGGTCGGCAGTCTGCGTCTGGTGCAGGACACCAGCGGCAGCGGCAAGAGCGCGGCCCAGCTCATTGCTGATGGCAAATGCTCTGCCGCGCTGGACGAGAGCGGCGAAGCCACCAGCTTACAGACGGTAAGCTATTCCGACACCACATGGGCGCTGCTCTTCAACGCGGCAGAGGGGTCGGTGTTCCAGAACCAGCAGCTGCGGCAGGCGCTGGCCGGTATTGCCCGGGAAAACGCTGATGTGCCCTCCAGCGGCCTGTACGCCGCTGCAAAGGGGCTTGTACCGGAGGGTCTGACCGTGGATGGGCTGGACTACCGCGAAACTGCCGGGGATCCCCTACCCACCATCCCGGAGCCAAAGGCTCTGTATCTGGCTGCGCGGCAGGGCATGGCGACCTCGGATTTTTCCGGTGTGACCCTGCTGCTGCCCAAGAACGCCGGGCTGGGCGAACTGGCCGACCAGATCAACAGCGCATGGCAGAAGGAGTGTTCCCTGTTCTTCTCGGTGGAAGAGGTAGAGCAGGACGAGTTTGACGCCCGCATTGCCGCCGGGAAATACACCATTGCCCTTGCGCCCATCCGTGCCGAGGGCGGCAGCGTATATCAGATGCTGCAGCAATTCACCGCTGAGGGCGGCAGCCTGACCGGCTATGCCGATACTGTTTATGCCGACCGGCTGGCACTGAGCGCACAGCAGACCGGCAAGGACCGTTGCGCTCTGTTGGCGCAGTGCGAGCGGCAGCTGCTGGAAAGTTGCACCGTGGTGCCCCTGATGGCGCAGCAGAAACGTCTGCTGCTGGCAAACGGCGTGCGCGACTTGGTATTCGACCCGTTCTTCCCGGTGCTGGACCTGACTTGGGCCAAAATGAGCTGACCGCAAATTTCGTGCGGAAAAGCCTTGACATTCCTGCCCTGCTTTGTTACAATAATGGAGCACTTGCAGGGTTAGCTCATCCGGTAGAGCGACTGCTTCCCAAGCAGTAGGCGGCGGGTTCGAGTCCCGTATCCTGCTCCAGAATATAGCGGTGAGGCGTTCAAAATTTGTTCGTTTCACCGCTTTTTGTTTGTGTCCATTTCAAAAAATGACGTAAAATTTTGTGTTTCCCGCTCATAATCTAGCAGATAATGGAACAAACAAAGGAACAAAAAACACTCCCGAGCTTTTTTAGAAAGCCCGGGAGTGTTTGCGTTTAATTGATTTTATATCGCGTTACTTTGCCACAAGTTCGGCGGCAAGGGCGTCCATCTGTGCCTCGGCAGCAGCGTTGGCGGCAGAGCGGATGGTGACCACGTTCTCACAGAGGGTGATGTTCTTCATGCTCTCCAGCTCGGCACGCATAAGCTTTGCAGCCATGGGTGCCCAAGTGCCGTTTTCCATCAGGCCGACGGTGCGGTTCTGGAAGCTCTTGGTCTTGAGGTGAGTCAGCAGATTCTCCATCGGCGGGAAGAGGAAGCCGTCGTAGGTGGCGCAGGCCAGCACGATCTTTCCGCAGCGGAAGGCTTCGGTGACGGCATAGGACACATCCGTGCGGGTCAGGTCCATCTCCACAACCTTTGCGCCCTTTGCACGCAGCTTTTCGGCCATGAGGTGGGCTGCTGCACGGGTGTGGCCGTGGATGGAAGCACTTGCCACAAGGATCTTTTCCGGCTCCTCGGGCTTGTAGCTGGACCAGATGTCGTAGTAGTTCAGATACTTGCCCAGATCTCCGGTCAGCACCGGGCCGTGCAGCGGGCAAATGGTCTGGATGTCCAGAGCCGCGGCCTTTTTCAGCAGCGCCTGCACCTGCGGGCCGTACTTGCCCACGATGTTCAGGTAGTAGCGGCGGGCTTCGCTGGCCCAGTCGGCCTTTTCGTCAAACTTTGCCACTGCACCAAAGCGGCCAAAGCCATCGGCGGAGAACAGCACCTTCTCGCTGCTCTCGTAGCTGACCATGACCTCCGGCCAGTGCACCATGGGGGCAAACACAAAGGTGAGGGTGTGGGCACCAAGGCTCAGGCTCTCGCCGTCCTTCACTACCACGCGGCGCTCCGGGGCAATGGCATCTGCGCCAAAGAACTGCTCCATATACTGGAAGGTCTTGGCGTTGCCTACCACCTGCATCTCCGGGTAGAGGGCTGCCAGCTTTGCCACGTTGGCACCGTGATCCGGCTCCATGTGGGAGACCACCAGATAGGCGGGCTTGCGGCCGCCCAGTGCCTCGGCAAGGTTTTCCAGCCAAGGCTCGGTGGCGCGGGCGTCCACCGTGTCCAGAATGGTGGTCTTTTCGTCCAGAATGACATAGGAATTATAGCTGACCCCGGTGGGCACCGGATACTGGCTCTCGAACAGGTCGATGGTAGTATCGTCCACGCCCACACCAAGGATGGCTTCGCTGATTTTTTTCATGCTCATACCGTTCAGACTCCTTTTGGGTTTATCTTGTGCCGTAAATTGGCAAATATTTCTGAGAACAATTCCTATTGTAGCACATCGTCAGAAATTTCGCAAGGGATAATGCAGGGAGCTTCTGCGCATCAAAGCTCTTCCCCGCTCTCCGGCAGACGTGCCGTTACCGGTCTGCCCGGCTCGGTGTCCAGTTCCAGCAGGGTGGCGGCGGTGTTTTCATCCAGCGTCTGCACTGCACGCAGCTTGCGGCTGATGGCGCGGCTGCGCACCCCGATGAGGTTGTCCAGTTCTTCGTCCGTCTGGCGCAGGCGCTGCTGCATCTTGGAAAGCCCCTGCCCAAACTTATCGAACTCGGTCTTGACTGCCCCCAGCAGCTGCCACACCTCGCCGGAGCGCTTCTGGATGGCAAGGGTCTTGAAGCCCATTTGCAGGCTGTTGAGCAGCGCCGCCATGGTGCTGGGGCCGGCCACGTTCACCTGATAATCCCGCTGCAAAACCTCCAGCAGCCCGGCGTTCACCACCTCGGCATACAGACCTTCAAAGGGCAGAAACAGGATGCCGAAGGCCGTGGTATATGGCGGCTCCACATATTTTTCCCGGATATCCTTTGCCTCGCTGCGCAGCACCAGCTCCAGCGCGTGGCGGGCGTTTTCCACTGCCTGTGCATCGCCGGAAGCCTGCGCGTCCTGCAGGTGGGCATAGGTATCGCCGGGGAATTTGGAGTCGATGGGCAGCCAGACGCTGTTGCCGTCCACACCGGGCATACGGATGGCGTACTCCACCCGCTGGGTGCTGCCGGGGATGGTGGCCACGTTGGTGTCGTACTGTTCCGGAGCAAGGATCTCCTCCAGAATGGCCCCCAGCTGGATCTCGCCCAGGATGCCGCGGGTCTTCACGCCGGAGAGCACCTGCTTCAGCCCGCCCACATCGGCGGCAAGGTTCTGCATCTCGCCCAGCCCCTTGTACACCTGTTCCAGCTGGTCGTTGACCGCCTTGAAGCTTTCGGTCACCCGCTTTTGCAGCGCATCCTGCAGCTGCTCGTCCACCGTATGCCGGATCTCATCCAGCTTCCGGGCGTTCTGTTCCTGCATGGCGGCAAGGCCGTCTGCCAGCGCTTTGCGCATTTCTTCCAGCTTGCGGGCGTTGGAGGCTTCCAGCCCCTGCAAGCGCTGCTCCATGGTCTGCTGTTGGGTGTTTTGTCCTGCCGTCAGGGTGCTGCTCATGCCCTGCACTGCGGTTTGCAGGGTATCGCTGATATGCGCCATCGCGGCCAGATTCTGCTGTGCCTGCTGCGCCTGCTTTTCTTCCAGCACCCGCGCCTGCGCTTCCAGCTGCTGGCGCAGCCACTCTTTCAGAGCTTCGTCATCCTGCCGGGCGGCGGGCTTGCCGGTGCGGTACAGCAAAAGCGCCTGCAGCAGGCAGATGGCCACCAGCAGAAGCGTGTACAGTCCTGCCAAAAATTCCATAGACATTCTCCTTTTAACTCAAAAATCCGGGTCTTGCGGTAATGGCAGACCCGGATGTGCTTATACTTCCTGATGCTTTACGATCTCCTGTGTGGTCTCCACCTGCTGGCCGTACAGACCCACACCGTCTACCTCCATCTCGCCTACCTGATTATCACAGGGGTCGGCGCGGAAGGAGCACATAGGCGGGTCGAAGGGGGCGCAGATGTCGCTGTTGGCCACCATGCGGTCGGTGTCCAGATTGCCGAAGTAGTGCAGGCGCATCTTCTCGTTGCCCGCACGCGCCATGGAGGCACCGGCAGAGCAATCGGCGTACATCCAGCCCTTGGGGGCAATATAGAACATTGCCCAGTCGTGGCAGCCGGCTGTCTCCGGCCGTGCCACCATGCCGCTCTGCCACTTTGCCGGGATGCCTGCAATGCGGCAAAGGGTGATGAAGGTGGCGGCCATCACGCCGCAATCGCCCCGGCGGCTGCGGGCACAGTTATCGGTGATGTTCTCGTGTACAAAATACATAGGCTGGAAGTGGTAGTGCACATTCAGGGTGACAAAATCATAAATGCGCTTTGCCTTCTGCACCGGGTCGGTGATACCCTCAGTCAGCTGCGCAGCCAGTGCCTTCATATAGGGGGTAAAGGCGATGTGGGGCAGCTGCTCGGCGGTGTCAAAATCCGGCTGCACCGGGTCGGCCTGCATTTCCAGCGGGGCAGCGTAGTGCGCAGTGCTGCGGTAGCTGTACTGTGCCCCAAAGCGGCAGTTCTCGGCAAGGTCCGCCTCCCAGTACGCGGTGCGCTGGGGTGCGGTTTCCGGCGCAATATAAGTGGGCTGGGCGGTAAAGCTGTCCAGCGTGATATTGCTCTGTGCCGGGCAGGCAGCAGGCAGCGGCAGCCACACCTTGACGTGCACGGTGTTTCTGCCCTTGGCCTTTGCGGCGGCAAGGGCGCGGGCAAAGGTTTCGTCGGTCATGCCGATGCTGGTGCGCAGGGTGATGTCTGCGCTGGCTGCGCCGGTGCGCACCATCTGGTCGTGCTGGGGCTCAAAACGATCCCAGCTGCGCTCCAGGACGGGCGGGTCCAGCTGACGGGCGGCAAGGTCGGGATGGGTAGCCACCAGCGTTTCGGCGGCGCGGTAGATATAGCGCTTCTGCCCTTCCACAAAGCGCCAGTCCATCTGCCCGGCAGCGTCCAGTGCGGCGAACTCCTCTGCGGTAAAGTTCCGCAGGGCGGCCTGCAGCTGGTTCAGCAGCTGCTCGGCGGTGAGAGTGTAGTCCCGCGGCAGACGGCGCAAAATTTCCCGGTGCGCCAGCAGACCCTGCCGCCATGCGTCCACGCCATGGGGGGTGGGGTTTACCGGCAGCGCCCCCTGCGGGTGCAGGGGCTGGTTCTGGCTGGCAGTCCAGTCTTCGGCCAGACAGGCATCGATGCGCGCAATGGCAGCATCGTAGTAGCCCGCTTCCTTCAGACGGCGGATATCGTCCGGCAGCTCCATGTTCAGGTATGCAAAACAAGTATTCTGATCCATCATGTTCTACTCCTTTTTTATTTATGGTCAGGCAGCGGTCTGCTGCTCCCAGAAAGCCACGGCATCTGTCAGCCAGCCCTCGGCATCGGTGGTATAGCCCACCCCGATACTATGCGGCGCAGACTCAAACACCTTCATAACATAAGGTACCTTGTGGGCTTCCAGCGCCGCTTGCAGCGCCGGGCCCTGCACCTGATTGATCATCCAAGGCAGCACCTTGTCGTCCTTCCCGTACCAGAAAAATACCGGCGGATAATCGTCCGTGACAAGATCTGCCACACTGGAGCAGTAATAATGCCACCCATAGTTGCCGGTATCCATAAGCGCCTGATACGCGATCTTTACCTCTGAAAAGTTCACTACCGGATAAGCCAACAGCAGTGCACCGGGTTTTGCAGCACCGTAATAGCCGTAGCCGCGCTCCTTATTTGCGAACACGCCCACAAGCTGGCCGCCAGAGGAGTAGCCCACCAGCGCATAGCCCTGTGTATGGATGGAAAGCTCCTCGTCAAGGCTTGTCACCAGCTGCATCGCCCTTGCCAGATCCTCCAGCGGGGCGTTATTGCCCAGATCCAAAAAGGTGCGGTAGCGCAACACGAACACGGCATAGCCCCGGTTATGCAGCTCGTAGGCCGTGGAGCCGCCCTCACCCATCTCCGAGGTTGCGGTCAAGGCGTTGCCGGGCACTACGATAGCGGTTTTGGCGTTGGGGGTCTCGGCCGGATAATAAAACAGCTGCACACAGCCCAGACTGGAATTGTGTTCGATCTCCTCAGGAGTGTAGACCTGATAGGTGACCTTGACGCCCTTATTATAGTTATCAATGATAAGGTTCAGCGCAGCAATGCCGGATTCCCGGTCGGTGTCGCCAAAATAATCGTGCAAGGTCTTGTTTTTCCAGCGTTCCACCATCAGCGGCGTCATCTCACGGCAATATGTATAATAGCCGGTCCCCTGGATCGCCGGGTTTGCGCGCAGCTGAGCCATTGTAGTTTCTGCCGTGACATGAGGTGCACTCTCTGCGCCAAAGGCAGGCAGCGCCGCGCAAAGCATAAGCCAAACCATACACAGCAGTACCCGGACAGTTTTTCTCATACATCCTCCATGGGAGACGGCGCACCCCCCGCGCCGCATTCTTGTTCCCTTATTGTATCACAAACAAGTAGGATGTCAAAGCAATTTCTGTGCAGTCCGCTTCTTGTACCGCGCGGCAAATTCTGCTATACTGAAATTTATCCGGGAGTGGAAAGAGAATGCGGGCAATTTTCGGCCCGCCGAGGATGAAAGTATGGATAAGATCATCATCCGGCCTATGACGCCGGAGGACTGGGGCGCGGTCTCCAGAATTTATGTTGAGGGCATTGCCACGGAATACGCCACCTTCCAGACCGAATGCCCGCCCTATACCGCGTGGGACGCTTCCCACACAAAGGAGTGCCGTCTGGTCATCCTTTCCGGCGGGGTGCTGGCAGGGTGGTGTGCTTTGCACCGGGTAGACCCCCGGTGGTGTTACCGGGGCGTGGCCGAGGTAAGCATCTATGTAGGCGAGCAGTTTCGTGGGCACGGACTGGGCTTTCAGCTGTTGAGCGCCCTGTGCGCCGCCGCTGAAAAGGCCGGGTACTGGACGCTGCAATCCACTGTTTTACAGGACAACACCGCCAGCCGCGCCCTGCACGCCAAGTGCGGCTTCCGGCTGGTGGGGCGCCGGGAGCGCATTGCGCGGGACTGCCGTGGCCACTGGCTGGACACCTATCTGATGGAGCGCCGCGCCGCCGCAGACGAACCGGAGGGGTTCAAAAAGCTGTAACCAGCCCCACCGGACGCAGAATTATTTTTATTTGCAGAGCGGAAAAATCCGCAGATTTTCCCGCTCTGCTTTTTTCACGACGTATAAGGCAGAAGGAGCCGCTGCAACCAAAAAGTGCAGCGGCTCCTGTTATTTGTGATGATTCAGTTTTACCACTCGTCGTATTCGCCGTTGGCGTTTTGGGCGGCAGCCACACGGCTGTGCTTGAACATACTTTCCACCACAGCGCAGTACTTATCGGCAAGGCAGACGATGATAGCTTCGCGGCAGCTGGGCACATGACGGAAGGTCAGCGGCCACATATGGCTGGAAATGATGCTCTGTTCCTTTTTGGTGATATGGAACACCTTTTCTGCGTTGACGCAGGCGCAGCCCGGGTGGGAGAAGCCGTGCATCTCGAACAGGCGGCGGATGCCATGGAAGGTACCTTTTTTATGCCAGTCGTACAGATAAAAATCGTGCAGGAAAGCACCGACAGCCAGCGAAGTCTCGTCTGCACCCAAATGCAGCCGATGGTTCAGCCAACAGCTGACCAGCACCACATTCTTGCAGTGCTGATAGGTGGTAACGTCCCCGTGCTGGATGAACTCCCGCATCTGCTGCACCTTGGGGTTTTGATCGTATTTTTCCAAAATGGCATAAAGCCGTTCGCGTTCCGTAACAGAAAGCTGCATGAGCAAAATTTCCTTTCAACTCAATACGTTAACGTTTGTTTCAGGAGCGGAGCTGCACCGGGTTAGAATTGCCAAAGTTTTCAGCCTCGGAAGGGTTTGCCCGCTTGAGGGTCAGGTCTACCAGATACTGCTTGCCGTCGCCCAGTTCTTCCAGCTGGGCAAGCTTTGCATTGGCAGAAGCCTCGTCCGGGTACCACTGGATCAGGAAGAAGTTTTCCGCTTCCACCCCGTAGTACAGCCAGAAGCCGTCCGCGCGCAGCAGATCATCCAGATGATCCACCTCTTCGCCGTCCGGCAGGCCAAGACCTTCCTCTGCGTAGAGGTTTTCCGGCTCTACCTGAAGCATCTCAATGACCTGAATAGAGCTTTGCAGGTACTCGTCCTGCGAGGTACTCTTATCGGAGCGCTCCCAGCCGGTGAGAAATGCCTGCATGAGCAGATCGCGCACCTTGATGCGCGGCAGTGTGGGATCCATAACCATTTTTGTTTCCTTCTTTCGTGGTTTTATCCCCGTTGGACAGTATACGGCATACGCCTGTGCAAGTCAACGGTTTATTTGTGAATTTTTTGTAGGTACGGCCAAAATTTACAAACGCTTTTCCTGTTTCAGTCGGTTATCTCAGGCATAGAAAGAAAAGGTATCGTCCAGCCACTCCACCGCAAGCTTGACCCAGCGGTTGCGGTGGGCGCTGTCGGCGTCCACCTCCGGAGTGGAGATGCTGGTGCCGTGGCAGCCTTTTTCAAACAAGTGTGCTTCGCACGGCACGCCCACCTTGTGCAGAGCATTCAGTAACAGCAAGGTGTTTTCCACCGGGACGGTCTCGTCCTCCATGGTATGCCAGACAAACACCGGCGGTGTGGCCGGGGTGATCTTATCCTCCAGCGTAAAGCGCCGGTGGGCGGCAACGTCCTGCGTGCCGGTCAGCTGCACAAAGCTGCCCCTGTGGGCGTATTCTCCGGCGGTGACCACCGGGTAGGCCAGCAGCAAGGCATTGGGTCGCGGCTGGTCTGCCATGCCGAGGATGTCCCACACTGCACCGGACAGTGCCAGATGCCCACCCGCCGAAAAGCCGCACAGGGCGATCTGATCCGGCAGAATATTCCACTGTTCTGCGTGCTGCCGCACAAGGCCGATGGCCTGTGCCAGCTGCCGCATGGGCAGCGCATCCCGGGCGCTCTCCCCTACTGCGTAGTGCAGTACCGCCGTGTGGTAGCCAGCTGCCGCAAATTGCAGCGCTACGGGGTCGCCCTCCCGAGGGCTGACGTGGTTATAGCCGCCGCCGGGCACTACCAGCACCAGCGGGCGCTGCCGGAAATGCGGCATGGCCTCCACGCTCTCCCGCAGGTAGAGCGTCAGCGTACCGCCGCCGGTCAGTTCCAGTTGCTCAAGCTGCATTTACGCTTCCTCCTTATAAAAGCCGTGCCGCCCTTCCGGGTGGGCTGCAATAAATTCTGTGCACAGGTCTGCGCACAGGCGGCATAATTCCGGGCAGGGGCGCTTTTTATAGTAATCTGCGGTGCGGTCCTCTGCCGCCGTGCCACCGGCAGGGGCAGCGCCTGCCTTTGCCAGCAGTTCCCGGCAGATGATGCTGCCGCCGCCGTTGCGGGTGCGGTACTGCTCTGCCGCCTGCTGCACCAGTGCGTACATCCGGGATTTATCTTTGGGGTCTGTGGGGTCTGCATAGACCATACTCAGCACGGTCACCACGCCGCAGAACGCCCCGCACACCTCCCGCATCCGGCCAATACCCGCGCCAAAGCCTGCGGAAAGGCGCAGCGCTGTTTCCTCGGTCAGGCCAAGCTGGGGTGCAAACGCCGCCACCACGCTCTGACTGCAATTATAGCCCTTTAAGAACCATGCGTAGGCGGCATCGCCCTGTTTTGACATTTTCTCACATCCTTCCGGCATACTCGCTCCATTATAGCACAGTCTGCGCAAAAGTGGGAAAGCTTTTCCGAAAAAATTTCGTCCTTCATATAAGAAACGATCCGGGCGCGCCGTTTCGTGCACGGGAGAACAAATTTTAACTTTTTATGAAAAGCCTTGATTTTCCCTGCAAGTCGTTGTATATTAGCACTCAGAAGTTATGAGTGCTAAGCAATCCGGCGTTTTGCCGGACACGGCGCACCAAATATGTGATAAAAGAGGTTTTGTATTATGGCCAAGAAAGAATTTCAGGCAGAGAGCAAAAAACTGATGGACATGATGATCAACTCCATCTATACCAATAAAGAGATCTTCCTGCGGGAGCTGATCTCCAACGCTTCGGACGCCATCGACAAGCTGTATTATAAGAGCCTGA
>ERZ860590.1542-NODE-1542-length-11654-cov-3.012415_pt1 | contig 11654 bp, 7 predicted proteins | sample MGYA00509975_ERZ860590 | MGnify/ENA primary metagenome ERZ860590 (study PRJEB30046, sample SAMN00715250) | human gut metagenome | study: EMG produced TPA metagenomics assembly of the A metagenome-wide association study of gut microbiota in type 2... | reverse complement strand
CCGTGAGGAGATACTTGAATCGTGAGTTGTTCGTTGGAGATTGTTTTCATATCGTTTATTTATTGGATTATTTTAAAGTTAATCTTTAAGTTCATCTTCCGATCCTTCTTTCGAGATGTCTTCAGGTTTGCCTTTCAGTAGGATACCACTTTTGGCATTAAGAGGAGAGATTACTCTTTTGCCTGTTTTTGCCTCCAGCTCCAGTCGGGCATTGCGGGCTACTTCTCCTCCTTGTTGAGCAATATCTATGTGGTCATTGAATGTTTCGGGATCGCTGGTTTCAGATATTTCTTTAGTAGAAAGTTCGGCAAGCATATTTAATACCAATTCTTTATTGGTCATATTATCCCGTAGGTTTTCTTTTTTCAATCCTTTAAATTGTTTGTACTCTTTAGATGTCATATCCGACCAAGTCTGATAAATAATATCTGTGAGTGTAGCGAATTGAACGCCTTCTTGCAATCCATGTTTCTTCCACTCATCAGTCAAGTCTTTACGGATTTCTATTGATTTCAGACGTTGGTTAATCCAGCTATCAGAGTATCCCATACGTTTATAATCCATTAAGGCCTGATCAATTGATAATTCGGGGTCTTGTATTTGGTTGAGCCGTTCGCTGGCTACCTTAGCCATCCATAGTTTGAAAGGCTCCGCCTTAGGAGAAGGAATAGATTGGATAAGGCGGAGAAGCTGTTCGGTATCGGCAACATCGGTAAGGCGCATTTTACCATCCGCTGCCTGCATTCTCAAACCGTTACAATTTGTAACGGTTTCGTTTCCTTCCGCTAGTAGTCTCTTTTTTAACACACGCCAATAAGTTTGAGGGTTACTGCTGTCTGTCAAGACAGCCACCACATCTACTATCGAAAAATACCACTTCTCTTGTTCATCATCCCATACCGTACGTACTCTTCTTTCTTCAAAGAGTTTTAAAGCTTGTTGCTTAGTCATGAATCTTATTTTTAGAGTTTATTATTTAATGAAGAGTCGTTCTTTCTTTGGGCTCATATCACTATACAAAGGTAGCGTTTTCTGCGATTATAAAAGAATATGAATCCAAGAATTCCCATAATGAAAGAAAACATGTATAAAACCCTATAAAATAGCGTTCTATGCAACAAATGTTATAGCCTTTGAAACATTTTTTTCAGTCGTTTGATATAAATCAACCGTAATTTGCATTATCGATATAGATAAAATTCGTACTTTTAATTTAATAACATCAAACTAATGCATCGTATTATGAAGAACAAAAAACTTCTTTGCAGCGTTTGTTTCCTGTTTACTTTCATGTCAGTCCTTTGGGGGCAAAGCATTACGGTGAAAGGAAACGTTACTTCTAAAACGGACGGACAGCCGGTCATCGGCGCCTCTGTTGTTGAAGCTACAGCTACTGCTAATGGAACAATTACTGATTTAGATGGTAATTTCACCCTTTCGGTTCCGGCTAACTCTACTTTAAAGATTACGTATATTGGTTATAAACCGGTGACCGTAAAATCGGCTGCTATCGTTAATGTATTATTGGAAGAAGACACTCAAATGGTAGATGAAGTGGTTGTAACAGGTTATACCACTCAACGTAAAGCCGACCTGACCGGTGCTGTTTCCGTAGTGAAAGTAGACGAAATCCAGAAGCAAGGGGAGAACAACCCGGTGAAAGCACTTCAAGGCCGCGTGCCCGGTATGAACATTACAGCGGATGGAAATCCGAGCGGATCGGCTACCGTACGTATTCGCGGTATCGGTACGCTGAACAACAACGATCCTCTTTATATTATCGATGGAGTTCCTACCAAAGCCGGTATGCACGAATTGAACGGAAACGACATTGAATCCATTCAAGTACTGAAAGATGCTGCTTCAGCATCCATCTACGGTTCGCGTGCTGCAAATGGCGTTATCGTCATTACTACCAAACAAGGAAAGAAAGGCCAGATTAAAATCAATTTTGATGCTTCGGTTTCAGCTTCCATGTATCAAAGTAAGATGGACGTGTTGAATACGGAACAGTACGGACGTGCCATGTGGCAAGCCTATGTAAACGATGGTGAGAACCCGAACGGCAATGCCTTGGGATATAACTACAATTGGGGTTACGATGCCAACGGAAATCCGGTACTATATGGTATGAGCCTTTCCAAATACCTGGACTCAAAGAATACAATGCCTGTGGCAGATACCGACTGGTTTGATGAGATTACCCGTACAGGTGTTATCCAGCAATACAATCTCTCTGTCAGCAACGGTTCGGAGAAAGGTTCTTCCTTCTTTTCTCTGGGATATTACAAAAACCTGGGTGTAATTAAAGATACGGACTTCGACCGTTTCTCCGCCCGTATGAACAGCGATTATAAATTAATTGATGATATATTGACTATCGGCCAGCATTTCACCTTAAACCGGACTTCGGAAGTACAAGCTCCCGGCGGAATTATTGAAACTGCTTTGGACATTCCTTCCGCTATCCCCGTTTATGCTTCGGATGGTTCATGGGGAGGACCGGTAGGCGGATGGCCGGACCGTCGTAATCCTCGCGCGGTACTTGAATACAACAAAGACAACCGATACACTTACTGGCGTATGTTCGGTGATGCTTATGTGAATCTAAGCCTCTTCAAAGGATTCAATGTTCGTTCTACTTTTGGTCTGGACTACGCAAACAAGCAAGCCCGTTACTTCACCTATCCTTATCAGGAAGGAACACAGACCAATAACGGCAAGAGTGCAGTGGAAGCCAAACAGGAACACTGGACCAAATGGATGTGGAATGCCATTGCCACTTACCAGTTGGAAATAGGCAAGCATCGTGGAGACGTTATGGCAGGTATGGAGCTGAACCGGGAAGACGACAGTCATTTCTCCGGCTACAAAGAAGATTTCTCTATCCTTACTCCCGACTATATGTGGCCCGATGCAGGTAGCGGCACAGCACAGGCTTACGGTGCCGGCGAAGGTTACTCGCTTGTCTCTTTCTTCGGTAAAATGAACTATTCTTATGCTGACAAATATCTGCTTTCATTGACGCTCCGTCGTGACGGTTCTTCCCGCTTCGGTAAAAACCATCGTTATGCCACTTTCCCTTCCGTTTCTTTGGGATGGCGCATCACACAGGAGAGCTTTATGAAGGAACTGACTTGGTTGGACGATCTGAAACTGCGTGCTTCATGGGGACAGACCGGTAATCAGGAAATCTCCAACCTTGCCCGTTACACTATCTACGCTCCTAATTATGGAACAACAGATTCATTTGGCGGTCAAAGCTACGGTACGGCATACGATATTACAGGTTCTAACGGAGGTGGTACTCTGCCTTCCGGATTCAAACGTAACCAGATTGGTAATGACAATATCAAATGGGAGACAACCACACAGACGAACGTCGGTATCGACTTCAGCCTATTCAAACAATCTCTGTATGGTTCATTGGAATACTATTACAAGAAAACCACCGATATCCTGACTGAAATGGCAGGAGTGGGAGTATTGGGAGAAGGTGGCAACCGTTGGATTAATTCGGGCGCAATGAAAAACCAGGGTTTTGAATTCAATTTGGGCTACCGCAACAAGACTGCCTTCGGACTGACTTACGACTTGAACGGAAACATCTCCACTTACCGGAATGAAATTCTTGAACTGCCGGAGACAGTGGCTGCCAATGGAAAGTTTGGTGGTAATGGAGTAAAAAGTGTAGTCGGTCATACATACAACTCACAAGTGGGTTACATTGCCGACGGTATCTTCAAATCACAAGAAGAAGTGGACAATCACGCTACGCAGGAAGGTGCAGCCGTAGGCCGTATCCGCTACCGCGACATCGACCATAATGGTGTGATTGATGAAAAAGACCAGGAATGGATTTACGATCCGACTCCTGCTTTCAGCTACGGATTGAATATCTATCTGGAATATAAGAACTTCGATCTGACTATGTTCTGGCAAGGCGTTCAGGGAGTAGATATTATCAGTGACGTGAAGAAGAAAAGTGACTTCTGGAGTGCATCCAACGTCGGCTTCCTGAACAAAGGAACCCGCCTGCTCAATGCCTGGTCGCCTACTAATCCGAACTCTACTATTCCGGCATTGACCCGCAGCGATACAAACAATGAACAGCGTGTCTCCACTTACTTTGTTGAAAACGGTTCTTTCCTGAAACTGCGTAATATCCAATTAGGCTATACAGTTCCGGCAGTAATCTCCAAGAAGTTGAGAATGGAACGTTTACGTTTCTATTGCAGCGCACAAAATCTGCTGACGATCAAGAGTAAAGACTTTACGGGAGAAGACCCCGAAAACCCGAACTTCTCTTATCCGATCCCTGTGAATATCACCTTCGGACTTAACATCGGATTTTAATTCACTTCATTTATAAAACGAACTATCATGAAAAAGATACTATACATAGCAACCATCGGATTTACTTTGCTGACAAGCAGTTGCAACGATTTTCTGGATCGTCAGGTTCCGCAGGGTATTGTGACCGGCGATCAGATCGCTTCTCCCGAATACGTGGACAACCTCGTGATTTCAGCCTACGCCATTTGGGCAACAGGTGACGACATCAACTCTTCCTTCTCGCTTTGGAATTATGACGTGCGTTCCGACGATTGTTATAAAGGCGGTTCCGGTACGGAAGACGGCGGTGTATTCAACGCACTGGAAATTTCTAAAGGTATCAATACCACCGACTGGAACATCAACGATATATGGAAAAGACTGTATCAATGCATCACCCGTGCCAACACAGCCTTGCAGTCACTTGACCTGATGGATGAAAAGACTTATCCGCTGAAGGATCAGCGCATTGCAGAAATGAGATTCCTGCGCGGACACGCCCACTTCATGCTGAAGGAACTGTTTAAGAAGATCGTCATAGTGAACGATGAAAACATGGACCCGGATGCTTACAACAAGCTTTCGAATACTACCTATACCAATAACGAACAATGGCAAAAGATAGCAGACGACTTCCAGTTTGCCTACGACAATCTGCCGGAAGTGCAGATAGAAAAAGGACGTCCCACACAAGCTGCCGCTGCCGCTTATCTGGCAAAGACTTACCTGTTTAAAGCCTACCGTCAGGATGGAGTGAACAACAACCTTACCGGTATCGACGAAGAAGACCTGAAGCAGGTAGTGAAATATACCGATCCTCTCATCATGGCCAAAGCCGGTTACGGATTGGAAAATGATTATAGCATGAACTTCCTGCCTCAATATGAAAATGGCGCAGAGTCTGTATGGGCGATTCAATATTCTATCAACGACGGAACATACAACGGTAACCTGAACTGGGGAATGGGACTGACAACTCCGCAGATACTAGGCTGCTGTGACTTCCACAAACCGAGCCAAAATCTGGTGAATGCTTTCAAAACCGACTCGCAGGGAAAACCGTTGTTCAATACCTACGATAATGAGAACTACGAGGTTACGACGGACAATGTAGACCCCCGTTTATTCCACACGGTAGGTATGCCGGGCTTCCCTTATAAATACAACGAAGGCTACCTGATTCAGAAGAATGATGACTGGAGCCGTAGTAAGGGACTTTACGGATATTATGTTTCGCTCAAAGAGAATGTAGACCCGGACTGTGACTGCCTGAAGAAAGGTTCTTATTGGGCAAGTTCCCTGAATCATATCGTTATTCGTTATGCAGACGTATTGCTGATGCGTGCCGAAGCCCTGATACAGTTGAACGACGGACGTATTGCCGACGCCATTTCACTCATCAACGATGTACGCAGCCGTGCAGCCGGAAGTACAATGCTGATCTTCAATTACAAAGAAGAGTACGGAGTAAACTTCAAAGTAACTCCTTATGAACTGAAAGCATATACACAGGACGAAGCCATGAAAATGCTGAAATGGGAACGCCGTATAGAGTTCGGTATGGAAAGCTCACGTTTCTTTGACCTCGTAAGATGGGGAGAAGCCAAAGACGTTATCAATGCTTATTATGTGACCGAAGCAGCCCGTTGTTCTATTTACAAGAATGCAGGTTTCACGGAAAATAAGAACGAATACCTTCCAATCCCATTCGAACAGATCAGTGCCAGTAACGGAAATTATACACAGAATTTCGGTTGGTAATCATCAATTTTAAAACAAAGAATAAAATGAAATCAATCATAAAACAACTCTATACCATCCTGTTGGTGACTGTAGCATGTCTGACAGTTGCGGGATGTAGCGATGACTTCAAATCCAATCTTCGTCTGGACGGAGATGTATGGGTGAACTCTATCAAACTGGATGAATACGCAGGGACGATCGATTATCAGAATAAGACAATCGTAGTGGGAGTTCCTTACGATTATGACGTTACCCGGATGGCCGTCAGTGAAATCAATCTTTCCGAAGGTGCTACGGCGAGCATCGCTGTCGGTGAAACAATCGACTTTTCTCTTCCCGTATCTTTGACCGTGAAGAATGGCGACGTACAGATGAGCTATACGATTACCGTGAAGAGAGACGAAGCAAAGATACTGACCTTTAAGTTGAATGATACTTATGTAGGAAAAGTAGACCAGCTATCAAAAACAATCTCTGTAGTTGTTCCACTGACAGTGGATATTACCCAGTTGAAAGGTACATTCACCGGATCAGATGGAGTCACTGTGACTCCGGCATCCGGCAGCATCCAGGACTTTACCAACCCTGTCACTTATACGGCAACTTACCGTTCGGCAGTGACTTCTTATGTAGTAACAGTTACTCAAGGAAATGTAATTCCGACTGCCTTTATTGGCACAGCTTCTTCTGTGAGTCAACTGACAAGTCCTGAAGAAAAAGCCGCTGCCCAGTGGATGATGGATAATATATCCATGTCCGAATACGTCTCATTCAAAGATGTAGTAGACGGAAAAGTAGATTTAGGTAAATATACTGCAATCTGGTGGCATTTCCATGCAGACAATGGCGATAATCCTCCTTTGCCGGATGATGCGAAAGCTGCCGTAGAGAAATTTAAAGTCTACTATCAAAACGGTGGTAACCTATTGCTGACCCGCTATGCAACTTTCTATATTAAGGACCTTAGCATTGCAAAAGACGAGCGTGTACCCAACAACAGTTGGGGAGGAAACGAAGACTCACCCGAAATTACGTCTTCTCCGTGGAGCTTCCCGATTACCGGTAGCGAATCGCATCCGTTGTTCCAGGATTTAAGATGGAAAGATGGCGACAAATCGACAGTATATACTTGTGATGCCGGCTATGCGATAACCAATAGTACAGCGCAATGGCATATCGGAACAGACTGGGGAGGTTATGCCGACTTGAACGAATGGCGTAACCTGACTGGAGGAATTGACCTGGCACGTGGAGGTGACGGTGCGGTAGTCATTGCCGAATTCGAGCCGCGCGCCAACAGCGGACGCACGATCTGTATCGGCTCCGGTTGTTACGACTGGTACGGTAAAGGCGTAGACGCTTCTGCCGACTACTACCACTACAACGTAGAGCAAATGACTCTGAATGCAATCAACTACTTATGTAAATAAAAGAATAAGCAATAATTATGAAAAATATGATCTTACATATAGCAATCACCACGCTGTTGGCCTCAATGAGCGCTTGCAGTGATGAAATGGATCCCGTATTGACTCAAAGAGACTGGGACGGTACAGCCACTTACTTCCAATCGGCCGACGAGCATGGCTTCTCGATGTACTATAAACCGCAGGTAGGCTTTGTCGGTGACCCGATGCCATTTTATGATCCGGTTGCCAAAGACTTTAAAGTGATGTACCTGCAAGACTACCGTCCGAACCCCGAAGCTACTTACCACCCCATTTTCGGGGTGGCCACCAAAGACGGTGCTACTTATGAATCTCTCGGCGAACTGATTCCCTGTGGAGGTCGTGACGAACAGGATGCTGCCATCGGTACAGGAGGTACGATTTACAATCCGACTGATAAACTCTATTATACCTTCTACACCGGCAATAAATTCAAACCTTCTTCCGACCAGAATGCACAGGTAGTCATGGTAGCCACCTCTCCCGACTTTAAAACATGGACCAAGAACCGCACTTTCTATCTGAAAGGAGATACGTACGGCTATGACAAGAATGACTTCCGCGACCCGTTCCTGTTCCAGACCGAAGACGGCGTTTATCACATGCTGATTGCCACCCGTAAAAACGGAAAAGGACACATTGCCGAATTCACCTCTACTGACCTGAAAGAGTGGGCGTCTGCCGGCACATTTATGACCATGATGTGGGACCGTTTCTACGAATGTCCGGACGTATTCAAGATGGGAGACTGGTGGTATCTGGTCTATTCGGAACAAGCTTCCTTCATGCGCAAGGTACAATACTTCAAAGGCAGAACACTTGAAGAACTGAAAGCAACCACCGCCAATGATGCCGGAATATGGCCGGACAATCGGGAAGGTATGCTGGACAGCCGTGCATTCTATGCAGGCAAGACTGCTTCCGATGGAACCAACCGTTACATCTGGGGCTGGTGTCCTACCCGTGCCGGTAATGATAATGGAAACGTAGGGGATGTAGAACCCGAATGGGCTGGCAACTTGGTGGCACAACGCCTCATTCAGCACGAAGACGGTACGTTAACCCTTGGAGTTCCCGATGCAATCGACCGTAAATACACTTCTGCACAAGAGGTAAAAGTGATGGCTAAAGACGGAAACGTAACAGAAAGCGGTAAAACCTATACGTTGGCCGAAGGAGCTTCCGTCATCTTCAACCGGTTGAAAGTGCACAACAAGATTTCCTTTACCGTAAAAGCATCCTCGAATACAGATCGTTTTGGAATCTCTTTCGTCCGTGGAACGGACTCCAAATCATGGTATAGCATCCACGTCAACGCTGACGAGGGTAAAGCCAACTTCGAGAAAGACGGTGACAATGCCAAATACTTGTTTGATAACAAATTCAATATCCCGTCCGATAATGAATACCGGGTGACGATTTACAGTGACCAGTCGGTTTGTGTGACTTACATCAACGACCAGTTATCTTTCACGAACCGCATCTATCAAATGCAGAAGAATCCGTGGTCACTCTGTTGTTATAAAGGTGAAATCACTGTATCAGATATTCAAGTGAGCACCTATTAATAGAAAAGTAACATCTTTTACAGTGTTTGAAACAAAAGTGATAGGCGTTTCATCCCGGAGCGCCTATCTTTGCACTGTAACAACCTTAATACCATAAAGCATGAATTTAAGACTCTCTTCCAAACAAATTCAAACCTTCGCGGTTTTATTTTGTATGATTGTGATGAATATCTCTCTATCCGCCCGTGCGGACAACTCTCCTCTATTAATTAAAGATTTAGGAGAAGGACATTGCCTCGTACGTGTCAACACTAACCAGAAGTATCTGTTGTTGCCCGTAGAAGATGCATCGCCCGATGTGCGTATCAGCATGATTGTTAATAATAAAGAGGTAAAGAACTTCGATGTCCGTCTGGCCATCCATAAAGTCGATTACTTTGTTCCGGTAGACCTTTCCGACTATTCCGGCAAACTAATCTCTTTCAAATTTAAAATGAACTCCAACGACCCGGTGCGTGTCAACCTTTCACCGGATAACACTGCTTGCTGCAAGGAAATGAAATTGTCCGACACGTTTGATACAAGCAACCGTGAAAAGTTCCGTCCCACCTATCACTTTTCTCCCCTCTACGGATGGATGAACGACCCGAACGGAATGGTATATAAAGACGGCGAATACCACCTTTTCTACCAATACAACCCTTACGGTTCAAAATGGGGAAATATGAACTGGGGACATGCAATCAGCAAAGACCTCGTAAACTGGGAACATCGCCCCGTGGCAATCGCCCCGGATGCATTCGGCACTATCTTCAGTGGCTCCGCCGTGATAGATCATCATAATACCGCCGGCTTTGGTGCAGGCGCCATCGTCGCCATCTATACACAAAACGGCGACCGTCAGGTGCAAAGTATTGCTTACAGCACCGACAACGGACGTACTTTCACCAAATATGAAAACAATCCCGTATTAGTATCTGAAGCACGTGACTTCCGCGACCCGAAAGTATTCTGGTACGAAGGCACCAAACGCTGGATCATGGTATTGGCAGTAGGGCAGGAAATGCAATTCTTCTCTTCCCCCAACCTGAAAGACTGGACATTTGAAAGCAGCTTCGGCAAAGGACACGGCGCACACGGAAACGTTTGGGAATGTCCCGACTTATTCGAACTCCCGGTAGAAGGAACAAATGAAAAGAAATGGGTACTGCTTTGCAGCCTCGGAGACGGTCCTTTCGGTGACTCGGCTACTCAATATTTTGTAGGCTTCTTCAACGGAAAAGAGTTTGTAAACGAATCACCCTCCAAAACCAAATGGATGGACTGGGGAAAAGACCATTATGCCACCGTGACTTGGAGTGATGCTCCCGACAATCGCCGCATCGCTATCGCATGGATGAGCAACTGGCAATACGCAAACGATGTTCCTACCTCCCAATACCGTAGCCCGAACTCCGTTCCCCGTGACTTGAGCCTGTTTACCGTAGATGGTGAGACTTACCTCCAATCAGCTCCCTCTCCCGAACTGCTGGCTTTGCGTGATGCTTCCAAGAAACGCTCGTTCAAAGTAAACGGAACACGCACAATCAAAGAAATGATTCCCGGCAATGACGGTGCATACGAAATAGAATTGACAATCGAAAATCAACGTGCAGACGTAATCGGCTTCCGTCTCTACAATGACAAAGGCGAAGAAGTGGATATGCAGTATGACATGAAAGAAAAGAAATTCTCAATGGATCGTCGCAAGAGCGGAGAGGTCAGCTTCAATGAGAATTTCCCGATGTTGACCTGGACAGCAATTGAACAAGGTGGAAACGAGGAACAAGGCGGCAAAGAGGCATTGAAACTCCGTCTGTTTGTGGATAAATCCAGTGTGGAAGCCTTTGGAGACGGTGGACGTTTTGTGATGACCAATCAGGTATTCCCTTCGGAACCTTACAATCATATCGACTTTTACAGTAAAGGAGGAGCTTATAAAGTCGATTCGTTTGTGGTCCATAAGTTGAAGCCATAAATATCTCTTGTTCGCCCTATGCGCTCTTTGTTTGTTTCCCTATGGATGAATACGTCTTTCCTTAAGGGATAGTAGGTGGATAGTAGGGATATACTTGTGTTAAACCTACGGTATTACTGATTCGTCACGGCCGTGACGAATTCCTACCACGGCCGTGGTAAGTTAGTAATACCGTAGCTTCAAGGTTACTATGCCGTAGGTTTAAGATAAAGATACCGTAGGCTTGAGGTATTGATGCAATAAGGAGAGCGTGATTCATATAGGCGACGAACAGATAACTAACGGTAAGTACCCACACGACTAACATCAGATTGTAAATTGAATCATATAACTGCATGATATAAATAGAATAAGTACTCATGCAAAATATAATTTTATATTATTAGGCACGGATTACGCGGATTACAGGGTTGCTATCTGACAGCCATCATTCGAGAAGCCGTGTAATCCGCCTAATCCGTGCCTAAATTTATGATATAAACAAATGATGATAACATATTTAGATAAAAAAAACAATGGAAAACAGTAAAAACTCTTCCCTTTCCAAACTAATCCCGGTGATGCTTTGCTTCTTTGCCATGGGATTTGTTGACCTGGTAGGCA
>ERZ860590.1540-NODE-1540-length-11676-cov-2.629206_pt1 | contig 11676 bp, 14 predicted proteins | sample MGYA00509975_ERZ860590 | MGnify/ENA primary metagenome ERZ860590 (study PRJEB30046, sample SAMN00715250) | human gut metagenome | study: EMG produced TPA metagenomics assembly of the A metagenome-wide association study of gut microbiota in type 2... | reverse complement strand
CCCCGGCTTGATGATCTCGTTGATCGGAGGGCATCCGATCGGGTGGTAGATCGCCTCAAGAATTTCGTAGGGGATGTTTTTCATCGGCTCGAACTCTTTGGTGCGGACTTCCTTCAGCACCAGTGTCTCATCGAGTTCGATTTCTTTTGAGCCTTGCCCGTAGGGCAAAACGTACTTCTTCATGGAACCTCCTAATGTGGAACGTTAGAACCCGCCTGCCGGCTGCGTTAATAAAGATTTGTCTTGGGCGAGCTGATGATCAAATGAATTTGGCCCTCATCAGATCTTCAGGGCTAAATATTAATACGTGTTACTAGTCTTGTCTCTCCTTCATTTTTTCTATCTCCGAACAGAAAATTTAGGAAATGACAGAAAGAAAAACGCCGGTCCTCCAACTTCCTTATAGCGAGCAGCCCTTAACAAGCAATAACAGTGCAAATTCTTTGAGCTGAAGTCTTCGCCAGGAAGAGCGGTGCGACCTCGAGATTTCCTCTACTTGCCGAAACCAAGCAAGTAGAGCACTTCGGTTTGGTAAAATTTGAGATTGTCTTTTTATAGCTTTAAGGACTCTTTTAAATGTCAGGACATTCCAAGTGGGCCAATATTCAACATAGAAAAGGCCGTCAGGATGCAAAGCGCTCCAATCTCTGGACCAAAGTCATTCGTGAAATCATCGTCGCAGCTCGTTTAGGCGGCGGAGACCCGGACATGAATCCGCGTCTGAGACTCTCTCTCCTAAAGGCACGTGCAGCCAACGTGCCCAAAGACACTGTTAAAAATGCCATTCTGAAAGGTACCGGTCAGCTCGAAGGCGCCAACTACGAAGAAATTCGTTACGAAGGCTACGGCGTCGGCGGCGCAGCTCTGATTATCGACTGCACCACGGACAACCGCACACGTACCGTTGCAGACGTTCGCCACATCCTTTCTAAGAACGGCGGCAACCTCGGAACAGACGGCAGCGTTTCCTTCATGTTCAAGCACTGCGGCTATTTCCTCTTTGCTCCCGGACTGAAAGAAGATGATGTCATGGAAGTCGCTCTTGATAACGGCGCCGATGACGTTGTGACAGATGAAGACGGTTCCATCGAAGTCACTTGCGATCCGGCAGCTTTTGAAGCTCTGCATAAAGCCTTCACAGACAAAGGCTGGGAACCCGAAGTTGCTGAAGTCACCTGGAAGAGCGACTCTGAAACCGTTCTTACCGGCGACGAGGCCGAGCGCATGCAGCGCCTCATCGACGCTCTGGAAGACCTCGATGACGTATCCGAGGTTTACACCACCGCCGTCTTTGAATAATTATTCTGTTCAACCTTAAAAATTTAGAGAAATCCCATGAAGATTCTGGTTATCGGAAGCGGCGGCCGCGAGCACGCCTTGGCGTGGCGTCTGGCCCAATCTCCCCGAGTCGAAAAAGTCTACGTTGCTCCGGGCAATGCCGGAACGGCCGGTACGCCGAACCTTGAAAATTTGGCTATTTCCGACTTGAACGAACTCGCTGATTTCGCAGCTTCCAACGATATTGCTTTCACCGTCGTCGGTCCCGAAGCTCCGCTCGCCAAGGGTGTTGTCAACATCTTCCGCGACCGAGGCTTAAAGATCTTCGGACCGACCAAAGAAGCTGCTCAGCTGGAATCTTCCAAGGACTTCGCTAAAGCCTTTATGAAGCGCCACGGCATTCCGACGGCTGAGTATCAGACCTTTACTGATGACAAGGCCGCCCGCGAGTACATCCTTCATCACGGCGCTCCGCCGCAAAGGCGCTCCGATCGTCATCAAAGCCGACGGTTTAGCCGCCGGCAAGGGTGTCGTTGTTGCGATGGCGGAAGAAGACGCACACGAAGCCGTCGACTTCATGCTCCAGGACAATAAACTCGGTGACGCCGGCGCCCGTATCGTCATTGAAGATTACCTCGACGGCGAAGAAGCCAGCTTCATCGTTATGGTAGACGGCGAACACGTCCTTCCGATGGCCACCAGCCAAGACCACAAGAGACTTCTCGACAACGACGAAGGCCCCAACACCGGCGGCATGGGTGCTTACTCTCCGGCTCCCGTTGTGACGCCTGAAATCTATCAGATGGTCATGGATCAGATCATTTATCCGACCGTCAGAGGGATGAAGGAAGACGGCATCGTCTTTACCGGCTTCCTCTACGCCGGACTGATGATCAGCAAAGATGCCTCCGGGAAACCCACGGTTAAGACACTGGAATTCAACTGCCGCTTCGGCGACCCCGAAACTCAGCCCATCATGTCTCGCTTAAAGAGCGACTTCTCCGAGCTGATTGAAGCCGGTATTGACGGCTCTTTGGACAAAGTCATTGCTGAATGGGATCCTCGCTGCGCATTGGGAGTCGTGCTGGCCTCTAAGGGCTATCCGACAGCACCAAGAAAAGGCGACGTCATCTCCGGCACTGAGCTCCAAGGCGACGACACCATCACTTTCCACGCCGGCACCAAGTTCAACGATAAAGGCGAATTGGTCACCAGCGGCGGCCGCGTTCTCTGCGTTGTAGGACTCGGTGATGATTTGCACCAGGCCCGCGACAAGGCTTACAAAGCTCTGGACAAAATTCACTTCGACGGTATGCAGTACCGTAAAGATATCGGTCACAGAGCCCTTTAAAAATTACTATATGCGCCACCCTAAACTTTTTTCGTTTATCGCAGCGCTCGGACTCGGGGCTTGTGTCAGTGCTTTCGCACAAACGACCTCGCCCCTGCCCGGTCCGTTTCCGGCCGATCCGACCCCGAAACCTTTTGACTACCCCCAAGGCTTATCTACTCCTCAGTTCACCTTGGAGCAGAATCCCGCCTCTGTTATCCAATTCGGCGACTTTCCGATTGTGCTCGGCGTCACGCCACTTTCCGTTGTGACTAGAGCGTTCGGAGGCAGTCTGCATCACCTACCCGATCGTACGGACTACCTTTGCTATTCCGCTCCGATCCAAGAAACACCGAAGCCTAAGAAAAAGGCCAAGAAAAAGCCCGCCGAGGACGAAGTGCCTCCTCCCGAAGTCATCGGACAGAACATTTGGTTCATTATCGGTGAGCGCGGAGAAGTCACTGAAGCTAAGGCAGAGGCCGTCACCACCGAGGGCGAACTCTGTCCCGCACTGCCGGAAGCTTTTTCGAATGTTTCCTTCGGACCATTCCGCATCGGCGTTAATTTGAAGCCCAGAGAAATCAAAAAGCTTGAAATCCCTGAGCCCAGTGTGGCCGAGGAAGACTCTCCCTGGCGTTATTGGTTTGCGACCAACAAAGAATCCCATCCTATCCATTACGGTTTCTTTGCCGTTGAAACCGATCCTGAGTTCGGACCGAAGAAAATGATTTCGACCGAGCTTGAATTCAAAGGAGCCTCTCATTGAGAATCGGCGTTTTCGGCGGAACCTTTGATCCGGTGCACGAGTCCCATATTCAAATGGGGCTTGATGCCCTGGAGCAATGCCATCTGGACAAAGTATTCTTTGTTCCGACCCGCCCTTGGCAGAAAACCGCCCGTGCCTCTGAAGAGGATCGAGCCGCCATGCTGAGCATGGCGCTTTCTCCACACCAAAACAAACTTATTGTCGATCGACGAGAGCTGGAGCGCACCGGCGCCTCTTATTCCATCGATACGCTCTATTCCTTCAGACAAGAGTTCGGCCCGGAGACCCCGATTTATTTCATCATGGGCTCAGACCAATGGAAAAACCTGAAAACTTGGGTCTTATGGGAAAAATTTCCGCTTCTTTGCAACCTCTTAATTTATACGCGTGACGGTGAATTCAGCGACGATCCTTATGAAGGAAAGTTCCCGATAATTCCGGTCCAGGATCTCGGTTCGAATCCGGCGCCTAACGGTCTTATCGTACTTGCAAGAAGCGAACCGGCGCCGTACTCTTCAACTGCTATTCGCACAGCTTTATTTGAAGAGCCCTCTCGCTCACAAACGATTCCGGGGCTCACTGCCGACGTGCACCAATACATTCTTTTCCACGGCCTGTATTTGCCGAGAGAAGGCGGCAAAGGAATTTAATTCCGCTTCGCTTCGCCGCCGATTTGACAGGCCTACTTACTCAAGCGTGATTAAGGTGATTTCGGACGGAACACCTACGCGCATCGTGAAGCCGTTCCACAGTCCGGATCCGTTTGTCACATAGACCTTCTTTTCGCCTCGATCGTAGAAGCCGCTTACTAATCCGTCATTGAAATAGGCCAGGAGCGGATACATGAAGAAAATATGGCCTCCGTGCGTGTGGCCGGAAAGCTGGAGGTCAAATTTCTCTTTTGTCAGAGAACCTGTCTTTGGCTGATGCGCCAAAAGGATCCTGAAATCCTCAGGACTTGTTCCGGAAAACGTCTTTTCAACATTCGGCGCCTCTTCTCCGAAACGTGACGCACCGAGATCAGTCGTTCCGCCGACCACCAAAGATGCACCGTCTTTTGTGAGCACGTCACTGCCGTTGCGCAGTATTTTGATGCCAAGTGTCGGCAAAGCTGCCATCCACTCTTGATAGACAGAGTAGTACTCATGATTTCCGGATACGGCATAAACACCGTGCTTAGACTTTAAATGTTTCAAAGGTTCAAGTTCAGGAAGGAGTTTTTGTACCCGACCATCGATAAAGTCACCCGTGACCATCACGATGTCGGGATTTAAATCATTGGTCCTTTTCACGATCTCGGACAGCCATTCTTTGCGCTGAACAGGCCCGACGTGCAGGTCGCTCAGCAAGGCGATCGTTGTTCCTTTCCATTGAGCAGGAAGGTTTTTAAAGACAATCGTTTCAGTCTTTACCTCAGGGACTTTGATGCCTTCATACATTCCCCAAAAGCCGCCTGCGACAGAAACAATAAAAAACGGAACAATAAAGACAAGGCGATTGAAGCTAAAACCGGTCTTTACGCCGAAAGTGCCGAGCAGCCAAAGTCCGAGAGAACAAATGTCTTTCAGCAAAAGCAAAAACGCCGCAAGAATAAGTGCTCCGTACAAGGCCTCCCAAGTAAGCATCCATGCGCCCTTGACTGCGGGCTCAAAGAACGTACCTCCGTTCATGGTGTAGGCCATGTACTTCATGGAAATCAGAAAGATTACCGCCGCGGATAAAAGTTTCCAAAACCAATGAATCTTAAGCGGCAGGACACCGCTGCAAACCACATAAACTGCCAGGATGAGGCTCGGCCAAAACAGGAACATTTTTTCGTGAGTTGTTAGTTCAAATCTTTTAGATTTTAGAAAACGATCCTTCGGAAAAAGAAAACTCAATTCACGGATATTTGCATGATTTTGTGATTTCCGGCTCGAAAAGAAGACTTTCTGCTGTTGAAAAGAAACCTGACTGAGTACAATTAACCGCTAACTAAACAAGAGAAAGTTTTATGGATATTCGTAAGTTACAGAGAGTGATCGTTAACGCACTTGAAGACGTCAAGGCACAAGATATCAAGATTTTCAACACCTCTAAGCAGACCGCTTTATTCGAGCGCGTCATCGTTGCAACCGCCAATTCCAACCGCCAGACTCGCGCTTTAGGCCACCATGTTTTCATGGAAGTTAAGGAAAACGGCGGAGACGCCGTCGGCATCGAAGGTCTGGAGACCGGCGAATGGGTTCTCGTCGACTGCGGAAGCGCCATCGTTCATATCATGCAGCCGGCTCTTCGTGCTTATTACAACCTTGAGGAACTCTGGGGCGCCCATCCCGTCCGTATGAAACTCCTTGAGAATGAAGACAAAGAAGAAGATTCTGAATAATTTTTAGTATGAAAATTTCCGTCGTTGCCGTCGGTCTCAAAATACCCAAATGGGCTGATGAAGCATGCGAAGACTATCTGCATCGCTTTCCGTCGGATTGGAAGGTCGAATTAAAGACCGTCAAAGCCGAAGACAGGAACAAGCGCACCATCCCGAAAGTGATGCAGGCCGAAGCGGAAAGGATTCGGGCCGCCCTGCCGAAGGATGCCATCAAGGTCATCATGGATGAACGCGGCGCAGACCCGACCAGCACTAAGCTCGCCCAGCAAATCAACCGCTGGAGCGACCAAGGACGCCCGATCGCTTTCATCATCGGGGGCGCCGACGGTATCGATCCGGGACTCAAAGCCGAGGCTGACTTTACGCTTCGTCTCTCTTCCCTGACCTTGCCGCACGCCATGGCTCGCGTTTTGCTCGTAGAGCAGATCTACCGCAGTTGGTCCCTTCTCCACAACCACCCCTATCATCGGGCTTAAGTTATGGATTTCTATCTTGCCTCCAAGTCGCCGCGCAGACGGGAGCTTTTGAAAGATGCGGGCTTTGACTTTGACATTCTTTTAAGCAAAACACCCGACTCCGTCAACGAAGATGTCCTGCCCGGCGAATGTCCCGAGAACTACGTGGCGCGCGTCACACGCGAAAAGGCTAAGTGGGGCCGTAAAGTAGCGGAAACCGAACGCGATTTGCTGCTTCCCGTCCTTGCCGCTGATACCACGGTTGCGTTAAACGGCAAAATTTACGGCAAGCCGGCAGACGAAAAGGAAGCTTTTGAATTCCTCAAAGATTTCTCGGGACAAACACACGAAGTTCTGACTGCAGTATGTTTGGTCGATAAGGAAGGAAAGCCAAGAGAAACTCTGACTAAGACGTTTGTCACCTTCCGCCCGCTCACCGACGAAGAAATCAACTCCTACATTGCCTCCGGAGAAGCTTTTGATAAGGCCGGCGGTTACGGGATTCAGGGATTAGCCGGTCAATTCGTCGAAAAAGTCGAAGGTTCTTACAGCGGCGTGATCGGTCTGCCCGTTGACGAAACCAAAGCCCTGCTCGCTGAAATCGGCATCCGGCCGCATTAAGTTCCTACAAAAGAGGTTACGGCCTTTTTGACACTTAGAATGGCTGAAAAAAGGCTGAATTCTTATGACCTCTACCGCGAAATACAAAACTTCCGCACCGAATAAACCAAAAAGCTGCTGGGACCTGTTTTGCTCTTTTACGCTGATGGCTATGCAGGCCTTCGGCGGCTCTACCGCAATTGCTCAGCAATTTCTCGTTGACCAAAAGAAATGGCTAACGCAGTCCGAGTTTCTTGACCTCCTGACCGTTTCTCAAGTCCTTCCGGGACCAAACATCATGATTTTGACCATCGTGGTGGGCGACCGACATTTCGGATGGAGAGGCGCACTTGCCTCTTTCCTCGGCATGATTACGCTTCCGGCAACGCTCATGCTCTCCGTCTTTGTCTTCTATCAACAGTACGCAGAGAACAAATGGGTATCCGATGCTCTGGTCGGTATGGCCGCATCTGCCTCAGGGATGGTGGCCGGCGCCGCCATGAAGCTTCTTTACAACTGCAAAGAAAATATCATCACGCCGCCGGTCTGGATTTTTGGCTTGGTCATCACATTCATCACCGTCGGCATGCTGAAGATTTCCATGGTCTACATTCTGCCGATTGTCGGTATTCCTCTCTCCTTCTGGGCGTGGTACCGATTCATTAAGGAAAGGAGCGCTCGGTCATGACACCTGCCTTATTTGCCGGACTATTCTTCCACTTCATGCTGCTTTCGCTGATCGCGATCGGCGGCTTCATGGCTACGCTCCCCGGCATGTACTCCTACCTTGTGGATACGGCAGGACTGCTGACGCCGGAGACCTTTGCCAAGACGGTTGCGTTCGGCCAGTCCCTGCCAGGCCCGAATGTACTGGTTGCGGCAGTGCTTGGCTGGGCAGCCGCCGGTCCTTTGGGTGCGCTCGCTACTTTCGGCGGAACTTCCATTCCTTTCTCGCTGATTGCCGTTCTTGCGGGAAGGTATATTCGCGAGCACGCTTCCTCGGTTTTCGTTAAGTCCTATAAAGCCGGCATGGCGCCGGTTGCCGTCGGGCTTTTATTTGCCACTGCTTATCTTCTTTTGGGAAACCAGCTTGATAACTGGCATGTGTGGGCCTGGGCCGGCGCCGTCACAATTATTGTTTGGAAAACCCATATTCCCCTCATTCTTTTAATTATGATTGGGGGAGTTATGGGACTATTAGGCTGTTTTTAGGAGGATTCAATGTCTCGTTATGTGTTAACGATCCAATCTCACGTTGCATACGGTTTTGTCGGTAATTCTGCCGCCGTTTTCCCGCTGCAGCTTTTGGGTTTTAGTCCGATCGTTGTCAACACGGTTGAATTTTCCAATCATACGGGCCACCCGACGTTCCGAGGTCAGGTTTTTACTGCCGAGCTCATCCGCGACATTATTCTCGGCATTCGGGAACGCGGTCTCATACCCAAGATCGAAGGGCTGCTTTCAGGATATTTGGGTGACGCAAGCATCGGCAAAATTGTCTTAGAGTTAGCAACTGAAATCAAAGCGGCCAATCCCAACGCTGTTTGGCTGTGCGACCCGGTGATGGGCGACACGGATACCGGTGTTTTTGTCCGTCCCGATATCCCGCAGTTCATGAAGGAACATTTCCTCAACGGGTTGGCTGATATGACAAAACCAAATCAGTTTGAACTGGAACTGCTGAGCGGACGAAAGATGAGAAGCCGCCAGGAGGCAGTCGACACAGCGCGGGAGTTGTTCACGGACAAGGGTTGCCGTGTTACGTTTGTGACAAGTCTGCTGACACCAGACGTTCTTGCAGGCACGGTCGAGACCTTAGCCGTTACCAAGGATGATGCCTGGGTCGTCAGAACACCTCTTGTGGAACGAAAACCGACGCCTAACGGACAAGGCGATACCTTCTCATCCGTCGCTTTAGGCACTTACCTCAAAACAAAGTCAGCCAAAGACGCTTTAGAAGCTGCCGTCAACACACTTTACGGATTAGTTTCTCATATGGACAGCGGTGCTCTTGATCTTCCTCTCATTGATGAGCAGCGTCAGATCCTCAGTCCTGAACATCGTTTCGAAGCTGTTCGCTGCTAGCTCAAAATTTTCATCGCTCTAAAAGCTTCCATCTCGGAGGCTTTTTCTTTGCGTCCGTTGTGAGGCTCTCACGCGCTAGTGAACATCGCCTCCTTCCTATAATCAAAACACTTTGTTTTGTGAGGCGTATTATGTCTGTTGCTGTTTTTCCTCTCGGCCCCTTAGAAACCAATTGCTATATCGTTAGCTACGAAGGCCAAGCTGTTGCAATTGATGTCGGCGGAGACCCCGCTCCCGTGAGCAAATATCTCAAAGAACACGGGTTAGAGCTGAAAGCAATCTGCATCACGCATATGCACTTTGACCATCTTTATGGCGTTGCCGCTTTAGCTGCCGAAACGCACGCTACGGTCTATACGCCGGAAAAAGATAAAGTCATCGCTTCCATAGTTCTTGGGCAGGGCGGATCTTCTGGCTTTCCTGCTGTCCCTAAATTTGAATCCGTCAGCATTGAGCCGGGAAATAAGACAGAGTTTGCCGGACTTGAATGCAAAGTTTTGAGTGTTCCCGGACACACACCGGGCTCTGTGGCTTATTACTTCAAGAAAGAAAAGTGCGTCTTTGTCGGCGACACGCTTTTCTTAGAATCCATCGGCAGAACGGACTTCCCGTTCTCCAGTCATGAACAGCTTGTGACATCGATCCGCTCCGAGCTCTTCTCTTTGCCGGATGACACAATTGTCTATCCGGGCCACGGACCTGAGACCTCCATCGGCTACGAGAAAGAGCACAACGCCTTCCTGTAATCGAAAAATTCTCGCCTGTCAGCAGACAGCTACTCTGCCGGCAGGCGTTTGTTTTTCCTAAGAGCCCACTTTTTCAAAATATATTCCAGAAGAATAGGTTGTCGCGTGCAACGTAACTTTTGGATTTTTGCTTGCTGAGACTCAGAAATACGCAGGCACAAAAAACCGCTCAGACTTTCTCATCCAAGCGGCTTGTTGCAACCTTATCTAGCTTGCTACTTCACATCAGGTGCAGACACCGGAGTGATGACATCTTCTTCAAGCTGCCATTTGCCGTTGTCTTTAACTCCGAGCAGCTGGATTTCAAAAATCAATGTTGCATTCGGAGGAATAACAGAACCGGCGCCTCCGTCGCCATAGGCTAACTGAGACGGAATGAACAGACGGCGAACACCCCCGACCTTCATGCCGGCAACGCCGCGGTCCCAGCCCTGGATAACATAGCCTGCTCCGAGCGGGAATTCAAAAGGTTCTTTGCGGTCAACGCTGGAATCAAACTTTGTGCCGTCTTCGAGCCAGCCTGTGTAATGAACACGAACGAGCTCACCAGGCTTGGCCTCTGCACCTGTACCGACTTTGACGTCCACTATCTTTAAATCTTGTAAATCTTGAGTGTCAATACCAAACATCGTTATCGCCTCCTATTGGCGCTTCACTAGTGATTCTTGGATTTTATGCTCACTTGGTTCCCCCTATTGGTCTAATCCCTCAGATTAAGAACTGATTCCGCACTACACTCCCACAGATTCAAAGAGGACTAATTGAATGTCGAATTCTTTTAAGACACTTGGGTTTGCACCCCAATTAGAAAAGTTAATCGAAGCCAACGGCTTTACGTCGCCGACTCCGATTCAAATGAAAGCCATCCCGCTCGTTCGACAGGGATACGATCTTTTGGCTGCAGCTCAGACCGGCACCGGTAAAACGGCTGCTTTTGTTCTGCCCATGCTGCAGAAGATGATAGAAGAACCGACGCTTTATCAAAAGCGCGTTCCTCGTGTTTTAGTACTGACTCCTACCCGAGAGCTTGCCGCGCAAGTCGGAGAAACTATTCTTTCTCTGGGCAAAGACCTCGGCGTACGCTCTGCCGTCGTTTTCGGCGGTGTGGGCATCAACCCGCAGAAGGCCGCCATTGCCAAAGGGCTGGATTTCTTAGTTGCGACACCGGGTCGTCTGCTCGATCTCATGAACCAGGGTTTTGCAGGTCTCTCTAAGACGCACATTCTGATTCTGGACGAAGCCGACCGTATGCTGGATATGGGCTTTCTCCCTGACTTAAAGCGCATTCTGAAGGCGCTCCCGCCGGATCGCCAAACACTGCTCTTTTCCGCAACGTTCTCACCGGAAATTAAAAAGCTCGCTTCCGAATTCCTCAATAAGCCTGAGTCCGTCGAAATCGAACGAAATCAGGACTCCTCTCTTGTTCGCCAAACGCTTTACAGAGTTCCGAAAGCTAATAAACACACTGTCCTTCGCGACCTTATCGTCGACAACCAATGGGATCAGGTTTTGGTCTTTACCAGAACCAAATACGGCGCAGATAAGCTGGTTCGCCATCTGCTCAAAGACGGTCTGGTTGCCAAAGCCATTCACGGCGATAAATCTCAGAGCGCCAGAACGACAGCACTCAGAGAGTTCAAAGAGCACAAGCTTCCTATTCTCGTTGCCACTGACATCGCTGCCCGCGGCTTAGATATTGAAAAGCTTCCTCAGGTCGTCAACTACGAACTGCCGCAGCAAGCAGAAGACTACGTTCACCGTATCGGCAGAACGGGACGCGCAGGAGAAGCGGGAGAAGCTTATTCTCTGGTTTCTCCGGAAGAGTTGCCGCAGCTGGCTGCGATCGAAAAGTTCATCAAGAAGCCCCTGCCATTGTCCGATTTCCCCGGGCTGGATTACTCTGACTGGAAAGTTTCTGCTCCGACAAAGCCTCAGAACAAAAATCGCCGCCCCGGGCCAAGAAGAAACGCTCCTGCCGGATTCAAGCGCTCCGACGGGAAGCCCTCTGTTCGGCGTAAGGCCGCTCGCGGACAATAGCCTGTGTTCCA
>ERZ860590.1525-NODE-1525-length-11748-cov-8.753699_pt1 | contig 11748 bp, 9 predicted proteins | sample MGYA00509975_ERZ860590 | MGnify/ENA primary metagenome ERZ860590 (study PRJEB30046, sample SAMN00715250) | human gut metagenome | study: EMG produced TPA metagenomics assembly of the A metagenome-wide association study of gut microbiota in type 2... | reverse complement strand
CTGCAACCGGACCGTTGTGAAATCCGCGGTGAAAACTTTCACTGGCAAGGTGACGCCCTGGTCATTGGTATTGGTAACGGGCGTCAGGCCGGTGGCGGTCAGCAATTGTGTCCGAACGCGTTAATTAACGATGGCTTGCTGCAACTGCGCATTTTTACCGGCGATGAAATACTTCCGGCTCTCGTATCAACCTTAAAATCTGACGAAGATAACCCGAATATTATCGAAGGCGCTTCGTCGTGGTTTGATATTCAGGCACCACACGACATCACCTTTAATCTTGATGGCGAACCGTTGAGTGGGCAAAATTTTCATATTGAAATACTTCCGGCAGCGTTGCGTTGTCGATTACCACCAGATTGTCCACTGTTGCGTTAATCAAACTATTCTCTCTTGAACCAGGGAGAATCCGTAATGCCGGATGCGGTGTAAACACCTTATCCGGCATACAGAACAATACTACACCGTAATTAATTTTACCCGCGTCTTCTGCAATGCCAGTTTATCCACCTCTGACACAGCATCATCGGTAATAATAATGTCAATTTTTTCGATTGGTAGTACCTGATTAAAACCGCGACGGTTAAATTTCGATGAATCGAGAACGGCAATCACTTTATTAGCGGCTGTGACCATCGCACCGCTAATAGAATAACCTTCATTAAAGGTCGTAATACCATTAACCGCATCAATACCATCAGCACCGACAAACATTAAATCGGCATTAATATCCTGCAATGAACGCTCGGCAATGGAACCATGCATCGAGCGCGTTTTATGGCGGACCGTGCCACCACAGACGACCAGAGTAATGTCTTTATTTTCGGAAAGGGCAAACGCCGCCGGGAGACTGTTGGTAATCACCGTGATATTTTTGGCGGTCATTAATCCTTCGGCGATAAGCATTGTCGTACTTCCGCTGTCGAGAATAACGGTCATCCCTTCGTGGATCATTTTGACTGCCGCCTGCGCTATTCTGTTTTTTGGCGCGCTGGCGAGCTGAAATCGCTCTTTAAACCCGACTTCCTGGGTCTCGGTTTCACTATTACCGGACATTATTTTCGCCGCACCGCCATGAAAGCGCGTAACCACGCCTTTTTGTTCGAGAAAGCGCAAATCGGCACGGATTGTCGCTTCCGAGGCAGCAAATACTCCCGCCAGATCCTGAACAAGCACGGTTCCCTGTTCATTCACTAATTGGATGATCTTATTCCTTCGCTCGAATGAATTCATCGTCATTTACCCATATTCAATTGTGGCTAGTGTAAACGAAGGGGGACCATTGGTGAATGATCTGTTTTGCACAATACCGGGCCAGCATCACGCTGGCCCGCGGTTTCAGGGAATGAGCAACACTTTGCCCGGCATAGCATTACGAGCGATGTCACGCACCGCCTGGGCGAAGCTTTCAAAGCTTCCACGGTGAGCGATTAATGGCTCCAGGCTTAACTTACGTTCTGTCAGCAACCGGCTCGCCGTTTCCCACTCCTGCCCCGGCCAAGGGCTGGAGTAGTTCATCCAAGTGCCGATAACCGTCAGCTCTTTACGTAATATTTTGCCAAACGTTGTCGATGTTAAATGCAGATCCTGATGCAACGTGCCCACCAGCGCCAGCTGGGCATGAGGCCCGGCAATCTCTACCGCCAGTTCGACGGTTTGCGGGACGCCAGCCGTCTCGAGGATAAGCTGATTAAAGCGCAGCTCGCGTAAAACGGGCTGCATTTGCGGCGCGCTCATTTCAAGGCTGTTAAATGTTTGCATCGCACCGAAAGATTTTGCCAGTGCCAGTTTTTCTGAGCTAATGTCGATAGCCGTCACACTCTTTGCTCCCAGCGCGACAGCGCACTGAATGGCCAGCAGGCCAATGGTTCCGGCACCAATAATAATAACGTTTTTATTCTCACAACCTTGCGCTAAATGGAAAGCATGCAGGCCAACGGTAATCGGTTCAATAAAAGCCCCATCCTCAATAGGCATATGCGCAGGTAGAGCAAAGACATTTTTCCGCTTAACGACAATATATTCGGCAAACCCACCATCACGCCGTGAGCCAATAAAATCATATTTTGCGCACTGGGAATAAAACCCTTTCAGACACTCTGGACAAGTAAAACAGGGTAATAACGGCACACAGGCAACCGCATCGCCAGGATGTAAATCATCAACACCGGATCCCACAGCATCAATATAGCCGCTAAATTCATGGCCTAACGTTATTGGATAATAATGTGCACCATTTTTAAATATCCTGGGTAAATCGGAACCACATAAGCCCGAGCTGGCAATTTTTACCCGCACCTCATCCTGATGTTTAATTTCAGGAATGACGCTTTCTGCAACGCGCACGATACCATCAGTATCATTCACCACTGATTTCATAAAAACTCCTGATTATTAAGGGGGATAAACTCCCCCTCAGGTAAAAATTATTCTGCGAGAACGGCTTTCTCTTGTTTAATAAAGCCACGCGCTCTACGCCAGGTCATGAAAATACCGGTCAGATAAATTGCACCGATAATAATGAAACCGGGAATATTTTGCGGGGAGAAAACCTGAATCAGTAACCAGGTAATGGGAGAACCGCCCTGATCCATTGAAGCCACCATACCCCCGGCTTTTAACGCCCCAGCATTAGCCGCCAGTTGGGTGTGCAAACCAATAGTTTGCGTCGCGATCCACAGGGTGATGCTCATAATGATGACACCCGAGATTAAGGTGCGGAACAGATTTCCACGATGCACGGCGACCGCCATCGCCACGAAGAAGCCGATGGTGGCAAGATCGCCAAACGGCAGCACCTGATTACCCGGCACACAAACAGCAATTAAAATGGTGAGTGGGATAAAAATCAGGCTTGCCGATACCACCGCCGTATGTCCCAGCAGCAACGCCGGATCAAGGCCAATCAGGAACTCCTGACCGCCGAACTTCGCCTGTAAACGACTACGGGCCTGCTTAGCGATGGGCGTTAAACCATCCATGATGGGTTTAATCACCCGTGGCATCAGCAGCATAACTGCCGCCGTTTTTACCGCCAGCTGTAATACACCTTTGACATCGTAACCCGCGAGGATGCCGATAATCAGCCCCATCACAAAACCCACGGTGACAGGCTCGCCAAATGGACCAAATTTGCGCTGAATATCGTCGGCGCTAAATTTAATTCGGTTAACGCCTGGGATTTTCTCGATGATAGCATCGACCAGCACCGCAATCGGCCCCATATACGCCGACGTACCGTGCGGAATAGCAATACCTTCCAGCTCAAAGAAATTTCGGGTATCGCGGGCAAACCAGTCGCCGAGCTTATAAACAAACGCCGCGTGAATTACCACACCTGCCATCCCTATCATCCATGAACCGGTTGCCAGATGCAGCAACGCGCCGGTGAAGGTCATATGCCAGATATTCCAGATATCAACATTTACCACCCGCGTCATACGGGTCAGTAACATCGCCACGTTAACCAGAATCGCAATCGGAATCGCCACCAGCGCAATTTGCGACGCCCAGGTCATTGGTGAAGAGCCCGGCCAGCCAACATCGACCACATGCAGATTCAGGTCGAAATTTTCCGCCATCGCTTTCGCCGCCGGGCCAATGGAATCCAGCATTAAGCCAATCACAAGGCCAATGCCAACAAAGCCAATCCCGATATGCAGACCCGCTTTAAAGCAATCGCCTGCCTTCATGCCTAATATTTTAGAAAAAATAATGATGACAATCGGCAGCATCACCGTAGGGCCGAGGTCGAGAATATAACGCATGACTTCTGAAAACATAGGTCACCCCTGTAAGATAGTCAGAATTTTATTTTGTAATGCTTCGATACCGATACCAGAAATAAAAGGCATGCCGTGAACTAACGGAATATCGCCAAAACTACGATCCACTTTGGCAGTGGTGCATATCAAATGCACACCATCCATATAGGTTTCTATTTCATTAACCCGACACTGGATTAATTCAACAGGAATATTATGATTCTGACACAACTCTTTAATTTCTTCCGCCGCCATCGTAGAGGTCGCAACCGCGCCTCCGCAAGCGACAATAATCTTGCGTTTCATAAATAGTCCTTTTTATTGTTACAGAGGGATTTATTCGTCTGAATCTAAAACATACTTTGTGAAGTATTCCTTTAACTGGGTTTCAGGAAGAGTGATTAGTGTCTCGACGATATCGGGCTGTTGTAACTTGCCAAATAAACAGCGTAAAAGTTTCAATTGCTGCTGCGGATTTTCCACAATCAACGCAATAACCAACGATACCGCCACGTCGTTATCATCATCCGCTTGCTGAAAATGAACTTTATTTGTTGGCCTTAACAGATAAATGGCTGACGACTTAGCATGAATCGCCTCACAATGCGGTATTGCAATAGCGTGCTGCTCAAGCATTATCCCGGTAGGGAATTCTGCTTCTCTGGCAATTAATGCCTGTGGCCAGGTATCATGAACCACACCTTTGGCGAGCATCTCATTACCGATATGGGTTAAAACTTCGCTACGATCGACAAAAGAAATTCCGCTACGAACAAACAGGTTAGTCATATACCGTCCTTATTCCGCACAGCCGTAGCGATAGGCGCGCAAAACATCATAAATTTTATCCATAATCAGCTGATGCGGTATTGCTGATAATTCCCCGGACTGAATGCGTTCAAATTGTTTGGGAAGATACTGACTAATCATGCCCAGTGGGATGTCCACGCCTTCAAGATTCACCATCATCGTTTCGACGCTATTTTTAATCCGACTATGCGGCCAGTAATAACGAATACGATCCGACAGGCTGTAACGAATATCCAGTAATGAATCGTTAAAACCCGTACGATAATATTTTTTCCAGTATTGCGGTTCGTCGAGCATCACTTCTTCAATTACCGCCAGGCAACCGCTGCGATTTTCGGGGGCGATAATTTCCTGCTCAATTTGTGCCAACGCAAATATCGCCTCACGTAGAGCAAAGGTTAATGCTGGCCCTACTTTCAAAATTGCAAAGTGATCGCGGACTAATTCCCAATAAGCCGTCCGGGTCTGGTAATCGGTAGAATGTGCTTCATAAACCATTCGGGTGTTTTCTATCCATTGCGCCAGCGGCTGCGCTTCCTGCGGCTGATAATGGATAATATTGCTGTGATCAAATTCCACACCCGGCTGTACCACGATGGCAATCACGCGTGTTAACGCCTCTGTCAGCCCACGAGCAATAAAGGCCTTTTGATGCGTACGTAAAGTATTGGCGGCATCTTCAACATGGGTGATGTGTACTGACTGAATGGCGCTGGCCTCACCGCCCGGAACCGGAACTTCGGTGCCAATGACATAGCTCAGTTGCTCACGCTGGCAATCTGTCGCCACACTCTCCGCTGCGTGGCAAAGCACGGCAGCACGTTCAGCAACCGTTTCTGGCGCTAATGGTATTGGATCCCCCGCACATGACATTGACGCATCAAGGTGAATTTTACTGAACCCCGCTCGAACATATGCTTTTACCAGCTCGACGGATTTTTCCATCGCCGTATCCGCATTTTCTTGCTGCCAGCAGTTCGGTCCCAGATGGTCGCCGCCGAGAATGATACGCTCACGAGCAAATCCGATTTTATCGGCAATCGCAAACACAAATTCGCGAAAGTCCGCCGGTGTCATTCCGGTATAACCGCCAAATTGATTGACCTGGTTTGACGTTGCTTCAATCAGCACTTTGCGCGTGCTGTTGCGATCAAATGCCAGCGCCGCTTCGATAACCAACGGATGGGCAGAACAGACTGAACATATGCCGATATGTTCACCAGCTTTATGCCGGGCAATTAACGTTTTCATGTTTTTTCCTTGTTAAATGGCAGGTGCGTTATGCCCTGCCCTCGCAGCAACAATCAGCAATCACTTTGCTCACCACATAGCGCATTGCGGATTTAGCCGACTGCAAATAATCCCGGGGATCGGTCGCTTCGGGGTGCTCGGTCAGGTAATTTTTTAACGCCTGCGAGAAGGCATTTTTCAGCTCCGTTGCAACGTTGATTTTGCATATCCCCAGTTTGATGGTTTGCTGAATATCCTTAGTCGATAACCCTGACGCGCCATGCAGCACCAGCGGTAAGTTCACCCACTGGCGAATGTTCTCCAGTCGAGAAAAATCAAGCGCCGGTGCGCTGGCATACATACCGTGAGCCGTGCCGATGGCGACCGCCAGGGAATCAATCCCGGTTGTCTCGGCAAATTCACGCGCCTGAATGGGGTTGGTATACAACGCATCAGCTTCATTGACTTGTACATCATCTTCCTGGCCGCCAAGTTGCCCCAGCTCCGCCTCGACGCTGACATCAAAGCGATGGCAAAAATCCACCACCTCTTTGACCCGTGAAATATTTTGCGCAAAAGGCAAATGCGAGGCGTCAATCATGACTGAGCGCACGCCAGAACGAACCTTCTGAGCGATATCGTCAAATTTCGTGTGATGGTCGAGATGAATTGCCAGTGGATGGTGATATTGCTTCGCCATCGCGCTGACCAGCGCCAACAGATTTTCTGTACCAGCATGAGTAAATGTGCCAGGCGTTCCGGCGATGATGACCGGCGCATGCAGGTTGGCAGCGGTTTCTACCACCACTTGCATCGTTTCGAGATTGTGAATATTGAATGCCGGAACCGCATAACCGCCGCGCTGTGCGTTGTTCAGCATCTGCTTTGTCGATACCACGTACATTTTCATATCCTGTCGTTTGTTTTCGATTTCAAAATATAATGAAATTATTTGTTTTTAAATATCGAGATAACGATCACAAAAACGACAATATGAAAATTGTTCGAGGAGTGAAAGGCAAAAAAACGGCCTCCCGATAGGGAAGCCGTAGCAAAGTGCGCGTGTTTTTATGCCGGATGCGGTGTAAACATACGTGGCAGTGCTATGTAGGCATGATAAGACGCTTCAGCGTCGCATCAGGCATAGGTTGCCGGATGCAGCGTAAACGCCTTATCCGTCCTACGGGGTGGTGTTGTTCGTATAAGGCGTATCAGGCGATAGTAATTTTGCTATCGAGATAAACGTCCTGCACGGCGTTAATCAGTTTCACGCCGTCAGCCATCGATTTCTTGAACGCCTTACGTCCAAGAATCAGCCCCATTCCGCCAGCGCGTTTGTTGATAACCGCAGTACGCACTGCATCACTGAGGTCAGTTTCACCGCCCGCAGCACCGCCGGAGTTTATCAACCCAGCCCGGCCCATATAGCAGTTAGCTAACTGATAACGCACCAGATCAATCGGGTTTTCGCTGGTTAACTTGCTGTACACGCGATCGTCGGTATAACCGTAATTAATCGCTTTATAACCGCCGTTATTTTCCGCCATTTTTTGTTTGACGATATCTGCACCTATGGTTGCCGCCAGATGGTTCGCCTGACCTGTCAGGTCGGCGGAAACATGGTAATCAACGCCATCTTTCTTAAAGGCGGAGTTACGCAAATAGGCCCACAGCACTGTCACCATGCCCAGCTCGTGCGCACGTTCAAAAGCCGCAGAAATTTCTTCAATCTGGCGACGTGACTCTTCCGAGCCAAAATAGATAGTCGCGCCAACCGCCACCGCGCCCATGTTGAACGCCTGCTCCACGCTGGCATACAGCGTTTGATCGTAGGTATTCGGGTAACTTAGCGTCTCGTTGTGATTAAGTTTGACGAGGAATGGAATGCGATGCGCATAACGCCGCGATACCGACGCCAGCACGCCGTAAGTTGACGCCACACAGTTACAGCCCGCTTCGATCGCCAGTTCAACAATGTTTTTCGGGTCAAAGTAGAGCGGGTTAGCAGCAAATGAAGCTCCGGCAGAGTGCTCAACGCCCTGGTCAACCGGCAGAATAGAAAGATATCCTGTGCCAGCCAGACGCCCAGTGTTGTACAACGTCTGCATATTACGTAACACCGCTGGCGGGCGATTATTGTCAATCATCACGCGGTCTACGTAGTCATGTCCGGGGAGATAAAGCTGGTCAGAAGGAATAGTCATACAACGGTGCTGTAAAAGGTTGTCGGCGTCTTTGCCAAGCAACTGCGCAATATCTGTCATTACTATGCTCCCGTAAATTCCGATTGGATATCGGCTATGGATTTTCCTGGCCCGCCTTTTGCGGGCAATCATAATCCTGGTCGTTACAGGCGAGTTTTTCCATCTTTTGGATGTTTTTTCAGCGTTTTCTGTTGGCTCGATTCATCAGAAAAAATGTTAGCGCGGTCAAGTTTTCACCGCAAAGGTATTTAAAAGGTATTATTAAGTGGTATTGTCATCGCGTACCTTACATTACCTGTCATGAAGGAATTAAAAGATGAAAACAACAGCAAAGCTGTCGTTCATGATGTTTGTTGAATGGTTTATCTGGGGCGCGTGGTTTGTGCCATTGTGGTTGTGGTTAAGTAAAAGCGGTTTTAGTGCCGGAGAAATTGGCTGGTCGTATGCCTGTACCGCCATTGCGGCGATCCTGTCGCCAATTCTGGTTGGCTCCATCACTGACCGCTTTTTCTCGGCGCAGAAAGTGCTGGCGGTATTGATGTTCGCAGGCGCGCTGCTGATGTATTTCGCTGCGCAACAGACCACTTTTGCCGGGTTCTTCCCGTTACTGCTGGCCTACTCGCTAACCTATATGCCGACCATTGCGCTGACTAACAGCATCGCTTTTGCCAACGTGCCGGATGTTGAGCGTGATTTCCCGCGCATTCGTGTGATGGGCACTATCGGCTGGATTGCCTCCGGTCTGGCATGTGGTTTCTTGCCGCAAATACTGGGGTATGCCGATATCTCACCGACTAACATCCCGCTGCTGATTACCGCCGGAAGTTCTGCTCTGCTCGGTGTGTTTGCGTTTTTCCTGCCCGACACGCCACCAAAAAGCACCGGCAAAATGGATATTAAAGTCATGCTCGGCCTGGATGCGCTGATCCTGCTGCGCGATAAAAACTTCCTCGTCTTTTTCTTCTGTTCATTCCTGTTTGCGATGCCACTGGCGTTCTATTACATCTTTGCCAACGGTTATCTGACAGAAGTCGGCATGAAAAACGCCACCGGCTGGATGACGCTCGGCCAGTTCTCTGAAATCTTCTTTATGCTGGCATTGCCGTTTTTCACTAAACGCTTTGGTATCAAAAAGGTATTATTGCTTGGTCTGGTCACCGCTGCGATCCGCTATGGCTTCTTTATTTACGGTAGTGCGGATGAATATTTCACCTACGTGTTACTGTTCCTCGGCATTTTGCTGCATGGAGTAAGTTACGATTTTTACTACGTTACCGCTTACATCTATGTCGATAAAAAAGCCCCCGTGCATATGCGTACCGCTGCGCAGGGGCTGATCACGCTCTGCTGCCAGGGATTCGGCAGTTTGCTCGGCTATCGTCTTGGCGGTGTGATGATGGAAAAGATGTTCGCTTATCAGGAACCGGTAAACGGACTGACTTTCAACTGGTCCGGGATGTGGACTTTCGGCGCGGTGATGATTGCCATTATCGCCGTGCTGTTCATGATTTTTTTCCGCGAATCCGACAACGAAATTACGGCTATCAAGGTCGATGATCGCGATATTGCGTTGACACAAGGGGAAGTTAAATGAAAACAGAACGTATTCTCGGTGCTCTTTATGGGCAGGCGTTAGGGGATGCGATGGGGATGCCCTCCGAGCTTTGGCCACGCAGCCGCGTTAAAGCACACTTTGGCTGGATTGACCGTTTTCTTCCTGGACCAAAGGAGAATAACGCGGCCTGTTATTTTAACCGCGCCGAATTCACCGACGATACCTCGATGGCGCTGTGTCTGGCGGATGCGTTACTGGAACGTGAAGGCAAGATCGATCCGGATCTGATTGGGCGTAATATTCTCGACTGGGCGCTGCGTTTCGACTCCTTCAATAAAAACGTGCTAGGTCCGACCTCGAAGATTGCTCTCAACGCCATTCGCGACGGTAAACCCGTTGCTGAACTGGAAAACAATGGCGTGACCAACGGCGCAGCGATGCGCGTCTCGCCATTAGGTTGTTTGCTTCCGGCGCGCGATGTTGATTCCTTTATTGATGATGTGGCGCTGGCGTCCAGCCCGACCCATAAATCCGATCTGGCGGTTGCAGGCGCGGTAGTCATCGCATGGGCGATTTCTCGTGCCATTGACGGAGAAAGCTGGTCAGCGATTGTAGATTCACTGCCTTCAATTGCGCGACATGCACAGCAAAAACGCATCACTACCTTCAGCGCCTCACTGGCAGCACGTCTGGAGATTGCGCTGAAAATTGTGCGCAATGCCGACGGCACCGAATCCGCCAGCGAACAGCTGTATCAGGTGGTTGGGGCAGGTACCAGTACTATTGAGTCCGTTCCGTGCGCCATTGCGCTGGTTGAACTGGCACAAACCGACCCGAATCGCTGCGCCGTCCTGTGCGCTAACCTTGGCGGCGACACAGACACCATCGGCGCTATGGCGACGGCGATTTGCGGCGCGTTGCATGGCGTTAACGCTATCGATCCTGCGTTTAAGACGGAGCTGGATGCGGTAAATCAGCTTGATTTTAATCATTACGCCACGGCGCTGGCGAAGTATCGCCAACAACGGGAGGCGGTATGAGCGGCGCTCGATTACACACGCTGCTGCCTGAATTAACCTCGCGTCAGCCGGTGATGGTCGTCGGCGCGGCGGTCATTGATGTGATCGCCGACGCTTATGCCCTCCCCTGGCGTGGGTGCGATATCGAACTGAAGCAGCAGAGCGTTAACGTTGGCGGCTGCGCACTGAATATTGCCGTGGCGTTAAAGCGCCTCGGCATCGAAGCGGGTAATGCCTTGCCGCTCGGTCAGGGCGTGTGGGCGGAGATTATTCGCAACCGGATGGCGAAAGAGGGGTTAATCAGCCTGATCGATAACGCCGAAGGCGATAACGGCTGGTGTCTGGCGCTGGTTGAGCCGGATGGTGAACGCACGTTTATGTCGTTCAGTGGTGTGGAAAATCAGTGGAATCGCGAATGGTTGGCGCGATTAACCGTTGCGCCTGGCAGCCTGCTCTATTTTTCCGGTTATCAACTGGCCTCGCCCTGCGGCGAATTGTTAGTGGAATGGCTGGAAAAGCTGCAAGACGTGACGCCGTTCATCGATTTTGGCCCACGTATTGGCGATATCCCGGATGCATTACTGGCGCGAATCATGGCCTGTCGACCTTTAGTGTCACTCAATCGTCAGGAGGGTGAGATTGCCGCCGAACGTTTTGCTTTATCAGCAGAGATAACAACACTTGGCAAGCAATGGCAGGAGAAATTTGCCGCGCCGTTGATCGTTCGTCTCGATAAAGAAGGCGCATGGTATTTCAGCAATAACGCTTCTGGCTGCATCCCGGCATTTCCAACGCAAGTTGTAGACACCATTGGGGCGGGCGACAGTCATGCAGGTGGCGTACTTGCCGGGCTGGCCTCTGGTCTGCCACTGGCGGATGCCGTATTACTGGGCAATGCAGTGGCGTCGTGGGTTGTCGGGCATCGGGGCGGTGATTGTGCGCCAACGCGCGAGGAACTACTCCTCGCACACAAAAACGTATAGATCGCTGCGACAGTGGCTAATGCTGTACTCAATAGGCCGTTGCTGTTGGTCAAGCGCCACTTGCTTGATCACCAGCACCGGTATTTTACTATCTAATTGAATATGTGACTGAAACTCGGCATCCGGCATCCGGGCGCTAACGCGGGAACGCGTACGTTGTGGGTAAATGTGCTGGCTGCGGAA
>ERZ860590.1524-NODE-1524-length-11755-cov-3.105214_pt1 | contig 11755 bp, 5 predicted proteins | sample MGYA00509975_ERZ860590 | MGnify/ENA primary metagenome ERZ860590 (study PRJEB30046, sample SAMN00715250) | human gut metagenome | study: EMG produced TPA metagenomics assembly of the A metagenome-wide association study of gut microbiota in type 2... | reverse complement strand
AAGCTTTATCGGAAGTGTAGAAGGTTACATCCACGTAGTTGCCTTCGGGAGCACGTTCCAGAAAAGAGTCGCTGCACGCTGTGAGCAGGAGGAGCGACGATATAAGGGTGAGAAATCTGTATTTCATGTTATTTGTCTTTTTTAGTGATATTTGCCAAACTCATTAAAAATTAAAATTAAGTCCGAACGTATAGATACGCTGAGAGGGGTAACGGGCATCGTCCACACCCCGCAAGAGGACATTGTAATTCAATGCGCCTATTTCAGGGTCGTATCCTTTGTAGCCACTGATGGTGCAAAGGTTCTGAATATTGACGTAGAGCCGTATATTGTCTATTTGTAAATGGCGCAGCCACTTTCGGGGGAATGTATAACCCAATGAGATGTTCTTTATACGGAGATAAGAGGCATCTTCGATAAAACGGCTGGAGATACGGTTGTTGTCATTGGCGCTACTGGTGGTGACACGCTGTACTTTGGCTCGGTCGGCATTGACGATATAGACGTTGGAGAGCTCTTCATCGCCCACTTCGGGGTCGTGCATGGCGATTTGGGCAATGCCGGTAGCTTCTTTCAGCAGGTTGCTGTTACGCATGGGATCGGTGAAGGTGCGGCGAATCAGGTTGATAGCCTTGTTGCCCACCGAGCCGTTCAGGAAGATGTTGAGGTCAAATCCTTTATAAGAAAGGTAGTTGTTGAAGCCGAACGTGAATTTGGGTGCCGGATTGCCGAGGAACGTGCGGTCTTTCTCATCAATTACACCGTTGTTGTCGCGGTCTTCATAGATGTAGTCACCTACCCAGATGCCCGATTTGCCGATGGTCTGGTCTTTCGGGATGGCTACTTGGATGCGGTTGCCCGTTTCGTCGAGCAGGAAGTTGCCGTCGGCACCTTTCTTGTAGAAATCTCCTTCTTCCTTGAACATACCGATTACTTTATAGCCGTAGAACTGCCCGACCGGTTCGCCCACCATGGTGTAGGTCAGTGTTTCCGAACCGTTGATTCCCGAAATAGCGGATGATTCGGAGTAGAGCTTCGTCACTTCGTTGTGGTTGATGGAGAAGGTGAGTCCTGAGGTCCAGGTGAAATCACGTGTCTGGATGTTGTGCGTGTTCAGGGTAAATTCTACACCTTTGTTGGTCATGGCACCGGCATTGACCCACGGTGCACGAATCAGACCGCTTACGTAGGTAGGAAGAGAAGCTTGCATCAGCAGATTGTCCGTTTTCTTGTAATAAGCATCGGCGATGAACTCTATGCGGTTGTTGAAGAGGGCGAGGTCGAGTCCTACATTGAAGGAGTTTGTTTCTTCCCACTTCAGTTCACGATTAGGATAGTTGCCTGCATAGAAACCAGTACCCCAGATGGAGGCTGCCGAAGCCATGGTGACGCCGTAGGCATAGGAACCCGCCCATTGGTTACCTACTACACCCCAACCCAGGCGGAGTTTCAGTGAGTTGATGGCTTCCACATCTTTGAGGAAAGCTTCGTTGTTGACTTTCCAAGCCAATGCTACCGAAGGGAACCAACCCCAACGACTTTCTTTGGCAAACGAAGACGAACCGTCGGCACGGAGCGTAGCGGTCAGCAAGTAGCGGTCGTCGTAGTTGTAGTTCACACGGGCGACGTAACCCACACGGGCCTGCGGCTTGTCCGAAGTATGATTCGATGGCGGATGAACCACGGGAACTGTTGGCTTTTGCTGTTGTGGCATCACCCGCATCCAGTTCGTGTACGGAGTTGAAGAGGAAGTTGGTACGGCTGCCGCTCAGCGACTCGTACTTGTTTTCTTGCGCTTCGTGTCCCAGCATGGCAGAGAGGCCGTGTTTGCCGAAGGTATTATTATAAGTAAAGTAAGTTTTCAATGTCCAGTTGCTTCCGTTGCCGGCTCCACGGCTTGCTGACGACTGCTGCTTGAAGTGCTCGTAGTCGTAGGAGGGGGTAAACTTATAGTCGTTGCTGTAATTGAAGTTGGCGGCATATTCCGTGCGGAATACGAGTCCTTTCCACAGCTTGATGTCGGCAAAGGCGTTGACATAGACTTGTGTGTTGCGACTATAGTTTTCATTTTGGATAAGGTCGGAGAGGGGGTTGGAGAAGTAAGTTCCATACATGTTCTCCGTCTGCATGCCGAAACTGCCGTCCGGGTTGCGGGCAGGCACTTCGGGGAGCTGGTTCAGGGCATTGTAGATGGCACCCGAACCGTCTACGTTGTTGGTCTGCTGTGTACGGGCTACGGAGGCGCGCAAGCCGGTGGTGAGCCACTTGTTGATGTCGTTGTCCATGTTGACGCGGAAAGAGAAACGCTCAAAGTCCGAACCGAATACAATACCGTCTTGCTGCATGTAGCCGCCGGAGAGCGAGTATTTCATGCTCTTCGAACCTCCGGAGATGTTTATCTGATGGTTGTGCATCGGGGCAGTGCGGAAGATTTCATTCTGCCAGTCGGTACCGCGGCTGAGGAGTGAGGGGTCTTTGAACTCTTCGCGTGCACCGAAGCCGATGGTGGCGGCGCGGAGGTTCTGGTAAACTGCATATTCGGGGAGTGTCAGTGTTTCCAGTTTCTTGGGAAGCTGTTGCAAGGCATAGTAACCTTCGTAGGAGACCTTCGTTTTGCCCTCTTCGCCCTGACGGGTGGTGATGAGTACTACACCGTTGGAGGCGCGGCTACCATAGATGGCTGTGGCCGATGCATCTTTCAATACTTCCATGGAAACGATGTCTGCAGGGTTGATGGAACTGAGCACGCTGCTGTTGCTGGTGTTGTTGCCTGAGATGGCTACACCGTCGATAACGTAGAGCGGTTCGTTGCCGTTCAAGGAGTTGATACCACGGATGCTGACCGAGATACCGCCACCCGGAGTTCCGGAATTCTGGGTCACCTGCACACCGGCGGCACGTCCTTGCAAAGCTTGGTCGAGCGAGGTGACTACGGACTTTTTCAGTTCGTCACCCGTCACGCTGACTACGGAACCGGTCAGGTCACTGCGTTTCATCGTACCGTATCCCACTACTACTACTTCGTCCAGCATCTCATTGTCTTCTTGCAGCAGTATGTCGATGCGGGTGGTGCGCTCTACTTTCACCTCTTTGGTGCGGTAGCCGATGTAAGAGACTATCAATGTTTGTCCCAGATTTGCCTGGATGGTGTAACGGCCGTCGATGTCGGTAATGCCGCCCGTATTGGTTTCTTTCACTTTGACGGTGGCTCCTACAAGTGGCTCACCGCCCGATTCTGATTTAACGATACCGGATACTGTTTTGGTTTGTCCATACGTGGAAACAATACCCAAACCTAGTAACACGATAACAAGCAATTGTCTCAATTTTGTCCATTCCCATTGAGAGCATACATTTGCGTGTAACTTCATAATACTTTAATTTAAGATTTAAAAATAACTGTTATTAAAAGCTACTGCAAATATGGAAAGTTATCATAATAGCATAGGTCTATCATGTCTCAAATAACATACCTTTATGTTTCAAGTTATCATTTTAGACTGCGGATGTAATCAGATGGTGATATTCCAAATTCATTCTTGAAGTTTACAGTGAACCTTTTTGGAGAACTGAATCCCACCTCATAGGCAATTTCTGCAATTTGTTTCTGGCTTTCCTTTAGAAGTTGCTTACTGCGCTTCAAACGGATAATCCGGATGAATTCTGCCGGACCTTTACCGGTGATACACATCAGCTTTTTGTAGAGATGGCTACGACTCAACCCCAATTCTGCTCCTAACATTTCCACAGAGAAGTCGGAATCACTCATGCGCTCTTCTACTATTTTGATAGCTTTTTCAATAAATTGTTCGTCTAGTGGAGTGATTGTTATTTCATTAGGTGTCACTTCTATTTTCTGACTGAATTTACGATGGCTTTTTTCTGTCCATTCAATAAATTTCCTGATGCGCAGCTTTAGTAATTTGAAGTCAAAAGGCTTTACGATATAGTCATCGGCTCCTTGCTCAAATCCTTCACTTTTGTATTCTTCTGCCATACGGGCTGTAAGCAATATAACGGGAATGTGGGACCATTGCATGTTTGTTTTGATTTGCCGACATAGCTCTGTTCCATTCATCACTGGCATCATGATGTCGCTTATTACAATATTGACACTGTTTTTTTCTAATATCTTCAATGCCTCTGCTCCATTGTAGGCAACCTGTATGGCGTATTCATCGGACAGGTATTCAGACATGAAACTACAGAAATCCTTGTTGTCGTCCACCAACAAGATGGTATACCGCAATTCTTCCGCATTTGGAACGGGAAGCTCATTCGGAGCTTTGTCATTGTTTAGCAGTTCCGGAAGTAATTCCTCCTTTTCACTGGCATATGTGACGATAGGCAATTTAACGGTAAATACGGAACCTTTAGGAAAATTGTCCGTGACGGAGATTGTTCCTTTGTGTAGATGTACATACTCGTTTGCAATATGCAGGCCGATTCCACTGCCGGTTTTTTCCGAAGTTTGTTGCACTTGATAAAAACGTTCGAAGATATGTTTCTTGTCTTTGTCTATGATACCTTGTCCGTTGTCTGCCACACAGATACATACATTGTCATCTTCTCGATAAAGATGTACATTGATTTCTCCTTTATCAGGAGTGTATTTGAAGGCATTGGACAACAAGTTGTTCATTACTTTTTTTATTTTAACCGGATCGAAGGACATGTTCAGGTTTTCTACTTCGCACATGAAACAGAAGCTGATGGTATGGTCAAGAGCATACTCTTGAAAAGTACTGCAAATCTCGCGGATAAAGTTGACAATATCTCCCGATTTGTAATGGGCTGTCTCGGCTCCTACATCCAGTTTCCGGAAATCAAGCAGAGAATTTATTGATGTAAGTAATAGCTGTGCATTTTTATTGATTGTATTTAGTTTTTTGCGTATTCCGTCATCCAGGGTTTCTGATAATAACATTTGTAACGGGCTAATGATAAGCGTCAGTGGTGTACGTAAGTCATGACTTATATTTGTAAAGAACTTTAGCTTCATCTCATTCAGGAGCAACTTTTGTTCTTGCTCCAGTTTTGCTCGTTGTTGCTCCAGTCTTATGTAGTGATGCTTTTTGAATCGGTATATTACATAGGATATCATACCAATGGCAAACAATATGTATAAGATGATAGCAACATTACTTAAATATATTGGAGATGAAACGGTTATATTCAACTCACTAGCTTCGTCATTCCATATACCGTCACTGTTACAAGCTTTAATCAATAGTTTGTAATTGCCAGGAGGAAGGGTGGTGAAAGCTACTTTGTTCTCGTTTGTATAGTACCATTGGGTATTTAATCCTTCCAGTTTATAGGCATATCTTATTTTATCAGCATTCAGCAAATCGCCTGCGGCAAATTCGATGGAGATTAAATAATCGTCATATCTGACAGACAATGATGGGGCTCTGCCAAGTACAGTTGTTAATAGTTTGCGCCCTTCATATATTGAGTCTACTTCTATATGTTGATTGCCAATGGTCAGATTTGTAAAATACACCTTTGCCAGCGGTCGGCTCTTTTCGGTCAGCTTGTTCGGATTTATAGATGTATAGCCACTGGTGCCTCCCAGCAGTAAATCTCCGCTGGACAATTTACAAGCGGAATGGGAGTTGAAATGATTTTCTGGCAATCCGTCTCTGGTAGAAAGATTCTTGAAAGAAAAGTCTAGTCCTTCCTGGGTGTCCGGGGTTACTTCCAATATGGACAATCCATTACTTGTTGCAAGCCACATGTTACCATGATTGTCTTGGGTTATACTGTTAATGAGATTGTCACACAATCCGTTGTTTACGTCGAACCAGTGTAGTGAATCATTTTTTAAGTCCCAGGCAGTCAATCCTTGTTTATGGGCTAACCACAATATATCTCTGTCGTCCTTGAATACAGTGGAAATGAAGAGTTGCTTGAATGGCTGTGTCTCTTTTCGATTGGCATAAATCATTTCGGGTCTTCTCGTCACGATGTCCATTACACAGAGTCCGTATGTAGTCCCGATATACATTTTGTCTCCATAGTCATAACAGATATTGAGTACATTGATATTATTCCCATCAGGCAGCAGATAACTTGTCGCAGTATTTGCGTCCGGATTAAAACAAACCAAAGTTCCCAATACGTAGCCTATCCATAAGTTTCCATATCGGTCTTCCTTCATACTCCATACACTACTGTATGGCAGTTGGCTGTTCTCTGGAGTAAAATGGCGAATACTGTTGTTCTCATAGCAGAACAATCCGTCTTGATAACTTCCTGCCCAAATCCGTCCTTTATGGTCTTCGAGAAGACTGATGATGGCTATGTCGGGGATGGATAGTTTGCGAATGGCAAATCCTTTTTGCTTTTCTTTTACATAAAGTCCGTTCCCATCTGTTCCCAGCCAAATGTTTCCGGCCTTATCCTCTAAAATGGAGGCTATATCACCGCATTCTTTATGCTGGGTATCAATAAATTCATGGAAGCTTTCGTGATAATAAGAAACTCCTTTTTTGAAATTTCCTAACCAAATGACGCCTGAATCATCACGGTAGATTGTATTTATTCTGTTGGAAGCAAGGGATGTGGAAGACATAGGGGTACTCAGGAGGTTGACAAGGTTATCATTTACGTAGTCATAAATGAATACTCCTTTATGGTCCGTTCCTATCCAGACATGTCCGTTCGAGTCATCCAGTATGCTCCTTACCGCATTACTTTTTGTCTCTATTTTAGAATGGAGCTTGATTTGGTTCCATTCAGATTTCATGTTTTTCTTATAGAATATTTGTTCGTCGGTATATGAATATAGCCAGATGCCTCCATGATAATCAATGTATATGTGCTTTTCGATAATAGAGTTGGAGGGTAAGCTGATGTTATCTACCCGTTTACATTTCTTTGCGTTGTTCTCTAGTTTCAATAAGGTCGAATTCCAAAGAAGATACAGGTTTTCACCATCATCACTGATACTCAGTTCCGGAGTTTCTTCTGGAAAGTTTTCTATTTTGAATGTTTGAAGGGTTTTATGAGAAAAATTGAAGTAAAAAGCATTTTGGCCTTGCAGTACCCATAAATTGTGTTTTTTGTCAACATGTACTTTGTAGGTACCATTTATCTGGATGCCTATTTTAAGGAGGTATGAGGGAATATCGGTAATGAAGTTGTCTTTGTCTCGGTCGTATATACAATATCTTGCCTCGCTTCCAATCCACAAATTGCCCAAACCGTCTTCCTGTAAGTTCCAGATGTCGTTAGACAATAAAGAATGGATGTCTTTTTCTTTGGGTTGATACACTTTAAAGCTATATCCGTCGTATCGGTTCAATCCATTGGCGGTCCCTATCCATAAAAAGCCTTCACAGTCTTTCAATATGGTTTTTACGTTATTGTTTGAAAGCCCGTTTTCTACTTTCAGATGGCGAAATACATACGGAGTTTGTCCTGCTAACGGCAGATAAGCCAGTAACAGAATAATGAGGGGGAACACTAATTTGTGTAAATAGTTTGTAAAAGACATACTATATAATCTGAAATTGAATTCTCAAAGATAGCAATATCTTATTTAAATAAACGTAAATATGTTGCATTAATAGGTCTGTAATGTTGCATCGCGGTCGTATAAGTCTTAAACATGCCATCCGTTTGTTGTCTTGCGTGTCTTGAAGTGTTTTTCTCATTTATTATTCAACATTTATTTCATACCTTTGCAGGGAAGGACTGGTTCCTGCCAATATGATTAACCTTCTAATACTTTATCGAAAATGAACAGATTCATCATTTTATTTTTATTCTCTTTGGGAATATTGTCAACATGTGTATTTGCCGTAGAGGTGATTCCACTGAATGAAGGATGGAATTTCCACCGGGGTTTTCAGGTACCTGCTTCGGAAATAGTGAAGGTTACTTTGCCTCACACTTGGAATGCGGGCGATGGCATGTTTGGCAATGCCGATTATTATAGGGGATTATGCAATTACAGTCGTAAGTTGTCTGTTCCTGCCCATTATCGGGGCAAACGTTTTTTCTTGAAAGTGATGGCTGCACAGACGGTTGCCGACATTTTTATCGACCATCATTTTGTGATGCAACATAAGGGTGGTTATACGGCATTTGTGGCAGAATTGACTGATTTCCTGGTCCCGGGAACAGAAAGTGTATTGGAAATTCGTGTCAGCAATGCTCAGACTATGGATGTCGCTCCCATTTGCGGCGACTTCAATATGTTTGGTGGGTTGTATCGGGGGGTGGAACTGCTGGTGACGGAGGATGTCTGCATAGAACCTGCTTATTATGCCTCTTCAGGTGTATTCTTCACTCAGTCCGATGTATCGGAGAAAAAGGCCCATTTGAAAATTGAAGCACTGCTTTCGGCAAGGGAAACTACTGTGACCGGTTGCGAGGTGGAGTTTCGACTATATGACAAGGAAAAGTTGCTTTGCCGTGTTGCCAGTGCAGAGGTGGGTGAGGATAAAAAGGTGATGATGGACATAGTGCTTGAAAGGCCTCATTTGTGGGATGGAGTGAAGAATCCCTATTTATATAAAGGAGTGGTGATATTGCGTAAGGATGGAAAAGAGATAGACCGCCGCGAAGAAGAGATAGGTTTCCGCTACTTTCATGCCGATGCGGAGAAAGGTTTCTTCCTGAATGGAAAGCCTTATCGCTTGAATGGCGTGAACCGGCATCAGGATAGGGCAGAACGCGCTTCGGCATTTTATCCGCAAGACCATGATGAAGATTTGGACTTGATGCAGGAAATGGGATGCAATGCCGTGCGTCTTTGTCACTATCCGCAAGCCAAATACATGCATCAACAGATGGACAAGCGGGGACTGGTGGCATGGGCTGAGATTCCTTTTGTCAATGTTTATGTGAATAATCCTGCTTATGATGAAAACTTGCGCCTGCAATTGAAGGAACTGATTTTACAGAACTACAATCACCCCTGCATTTTGTTCTGGGGGCTGTTCAATGAGATAAATTCCGGTTGGCTGGACCGTCCTTCGCGTATGGCGGCAGAGCTTCATGCTTTGGCCCGTCAGTTGGACCCGAGCCGTCCCACTATGGGAGCCAGTAATCAGGATGACGACTTCAACGGATTCACCGACCTGATTGCTTTCAACAAGTATTTCGGCTGGTATGGCGACAACATGGATGACATGGGGCGCTGGATAGACCGCGAGCATGCAGCACATCCGGAGTGGAAGATGGGCATCAGCGAGTATGGTGCCGGGGCATGCGTATTCCAGCAGGAGGACTCGCTGAGGCATCCGGAACCGTGGGGGCAATGGCATCCCGAAAACTGGCAGACTTATTATCATGTGGAGAATTGGAAACAGCTTCAGGAACGCGAATTCTTGTGGTGCAACTTCATCTGGTGCATGTTCGACTTTTCGGCGGCAGGCCGTAGGGAGGGATCCATTATGGGACGCAACGATAAGGGGCTGGTGACTTACGACCGGAAAATAAAGAAAGATGCCTTTTACTTTTATAAGGCAAACTGGAATCAAGAAGATAAGTTTGTATATATCGCAGGAAAACGATTGGTAAACAGAACCCGCAAAACCGTTGATGTGCAAGTATTCAGCAATAGCGGAGCTGCCAAATTGTATATCAATGGCAAAGCATATGGGACTGCAAAACCTGATTCCGTAAATGTACTGGAATGGAAAGGCATTGTATTGGATACCGGTGAAAATAGAATTGAAGTCAGGAACAAATATGGAGCGGATTGTTGTGTATGGATATGTCCTTTTTAATTTTCATCAGGCGCGGAATGTATAGGAGAGCCACGGGGAATAATGAACCGTGAAATGCTGTACAGTCTGCGCCTGATAGCTTTAATATGTGATTTTCTGTAAATCCGTATTCGGTCCGTGGACTACCAGTTTCCCGTCTGGTTGGATGTCTATGAGGTCGATGAATACCATTCGTTCGTCACCAGTGGTTTCGGTGCGTCCATGATAGACACAGTAGAGGCGGTTGTGAATATCGATGAGCATACAATGCCCGGTTCCGGTCACGATGCCGCCTTGCTCTGTATCCTTTTGCAGCACCGGATTGTTGGCAGCTTTTGTGAATGGTCCTAAGGGGTTCTGGGAGCTAGCATAACCCACCGCATAATTTTTCCCTCCGAAAAAGTTTGCAGAGTACAGCATATAGTAAAGATTTTTGTGCTTCACGATATACGAACCTTCTGTCCAGCGTCTGTTGACTTCATGTGAAGTCACCGAGCGGTTCTCCCATTCCGCTTGAGGGTCGTCCATTGTCTGGGGCGGGCAAAGCAGTGCTACCGGTTCTCCGATGATACCGGAGAAATCTGGTTTCAGTTCCACGCCGTAAATCCAACTTTCCTCAATCTCGTCAAACCAGCCCTTTTCTTTAGCCCATGCTGAAACTTCGCTTTCAACGGCATGTTTGTAGCAGCAGCGGGAGTAGTAGAGGTAGGTCTTTCCGGAAGCATCGTCAAAGAGTATGTTTGCGTCGATGATAGGATAGCCGGGGTCGAATACCGGTTGGTTGAACAGGTCTTTGAAAGGGCCGGTAGGCTTATCGGCTACGGCTACACCGATACGGAAGTTCTCTTGCTCCTTAGTGGGATTTTCCTTCCAGTTGGCGCTGAACCATAGGTAGTATTTGCCGTCCCGTTCATACACTTCGGGTGCCCAGAAACAGTCGGTGGCCCATGAGTCGGAGGTGCCGCCTTGATAGATGGGACCCTCGTCTGTCCATGTCACCAGGTCATCGGAGGAGTATACTTTAAAACCGTTCGATACTCCGCCCGTTCCGTACATATAGTATTTGCCGTCGGAAGCTTTCAGTAGGAACGGGTCTCCGAAGGCCATGGGCAGGGGATTCTGATATGCTACTTTCTTGTTTCCGCATGATGTTGACAGTAAGGCCAGTAAAAACAGTGTCAATGTGAAAAAAGTGTGTTTCATCTTGTTATAATTTTAATGGTGAAGTAATGAAAAGTGTTTGTATCCGCAAAGTAAACATAATATAGGGAAAGCAGCAAGGAAATTAGATAGAATGCAATCTTTTCATTATTTTTGTGCATCATTCCAAATAATTCTTTGATGGAACAGTCATTTTCGGATATATCGCTATACCACGAGTACCGGTCGGCGAGGGAGACAGAACATTTGGTGTCGCAGAAAACCTGGGATGACCTCAATCTGGATGATTTTTTCGAATGGGCTGACCGTACTTCTTCTTGTGTGGGCCGACAGTACCTTTACGACGTGTTGCATTACAACCGTCTTTCGGAGATTTCGGAACAAGAGGAGGTGATTCGCAAGCTTTCTGCCGACAAGGAGTTGCGTGCAGGAATCCGGTCGGAGTTGCGGAAACTGGATACGCCGGATGCTTGTACCATTGCATCGCTGTTCTCCATTTCCCATCCCGTGTATTCCCGCCGCTTTTATCGTTTGCTGACTATCTTGCAATTCGCGCCTTTTGTTTTGTTGGGAATAGTTTACATTACGTCTTCGCTTTATGTTCTGGGGATTTTGTGCACATCGGTATTGGTGAACATGGTACTGCACTATCGCAGCAAGGCGCGGATTCAGGGCTATTTCTTTTCCATTCCTCAGTTATGGCAGTTGCTCAGGCAAGCGGAGAAGTTGGCACAGATTCCGTTGTGTGCATCCGTGCATCGGGATATCCAAAAGACTTTGCAGGCATTGCATCCGTTGCGAAAGAAACTTTCCACTTTCCGTTTCAGTATCAAGCTGGAGAGCGACATCGCCATTCTTGCTTATTTCTTCAT
>ERZ860590.1520-NODE-1520-length-11773-cov-2.184673_pt1 | contig 11773 bp, 9 predicted proteins | sample MGYA00509975_ERZ860590 | MGnify/ENA primary metagenome ERZ860590 (study PRJEB30046, sample SAMN00715250) | human gut metagenome | study: EMG produced TPA metagenomics assembly of the A metagenome-wide association study of gut microbiota in type 2... | reverse complement strand
ATGAGTAGTATCTTCATGCTCATAAATCCAAGGATCATCTTTTGTTGGCACTTGAGATTTATTCATATCTATTTTATTAAATAAATCAATTCTATTTCCTGCATTGTCATAGAGCATATCTGCAATCAGCCTGCCGCAGACCTGCACCGTCTGCACACTGTCGGATATATTTGCGACAACTGTCCTTATTCTCGCATGCCAGCCATCCTCTGCCATAAATGGCTCAAAATGCATGTTTTTTATGTACACATCTCCTAGCTGCTCCATAGCAGCCGGTCTTGTGATACCTCCGTAAGTATAATAATCATTTGGTACATGAAGTGCGGATTCCTCAGTAAATCGATTGTCGATTCTCACTTTTAATTCATGTTCTCCTGCTTTTACATCATTTGCCATTACCGAAAATGGAGTAAAAGCATTGTAGTGATGTCCTAATTTAACATCGTCAAGATAGATATCCGCCGTGTGGCTCACACCTTTGAATTCCAGCTTAAGATTAGTCGTATTTTCCACATATATTCTCTTCGTGTACCAGCCTATGCCACGCTTATCAAGAAAATCCGGATGCTGTTCTATGCAGCCCGGAACCATCATGCGATATCTTTTATCACTTCCTTCCATAACAAAATCCCATATTCCTTCAAGCTCGATAACTTTTCTGACTTCATGCGTATTGAATAACCTTAACATATTCTTCCTCCTTGTATCTTCAAATTTACATTCACATTTTCAATATTTATGCTTTCTGCGTCAAGCAGCGTCATGGCGGTGTCTGCTCCTATTCCATGCACATTTTCAATATCTATATCGGACAGCTCAGACGGAGTATTTATAAGCGGCTCCACTGTGCTGAACTCATAAAAAGAATTAATCTGTGTCGCCTGATTTGAGACATTCTCAATGCATATGTTGTTAAAAGAAGAAGTGTAAAAATAAATTCAGTCTGAGACTCTGACAGATAAAAAATCCCCGACTTTATCTGTGATAATATATCTGCTGCTTTTTCTTCACTTCCGAGCACTTTTTTGATATATTCTTCTGAAAAATTCACAACATATCTCTCATAATCTCCCAAATCAGCACTCTCACCATAGTGAAGCTCATACGGCCTAAACACGGCAACAGCTCCTCTTTTCAACAGATATCTCCGAGTATCATAAAACATATATCTGCTTCCACCAGATTGAAAGTATATTTCAAAATCTGCATGGTAATGCCACACAGCCATATCGTGCGGTGTGCGGCTTATCACATGACTAAATTCCGCCATTCCATGTACTGAAATCCCTAATCTCTTATTCATAGCCACCAATCATCTCCGACTTATTGAAATGAACCAAATGAAACTGTCTCCATATCCAACATCTATCAGTCCATTTTTTCACAAATTATACGTTCTTTCATATTATAATTAATATAAATATACAAGAGGAGTCCCTATATGGCTTATTATAATGGCAATTACCGCACTGGTCAACGCCAGCCTATGATGACCTGCCCAAATCAGGCTCGTAACAGGCGTGCAAACGGCTGCGGACAAAATACGGCTGTTACGCAGCCAAGCTGCGATTCGGAATCAGACACACCTAAGACCGAAATGCCTAACGCTGCCGAAAAAATGTGTATGATGCAGCCGCGAACCGCCCCTAATGAAGGTGTTATGCGTTCCTGCATTATGCCATCTCCTTACTGCCCTGTAGCAATGGCATATGTACCATTTCAGGCGTTTGAGGAATTATTTGAGGAATCAAAAGCGTTCATGGTTGGCACAGCCTTTCCTTCACTGTTCAAACCTTTTATGAGGGGAGGTCGATGCAGATGAGTGAAGTATGCAATGATAAAAAAACTCTCTTTCAAAAAATTCACGAATGTGAATTTATGATGATTGACATCGGTTTATACCTTGACACTCACCCTGACTGCACCGAGGCGCTCACTGCCTTTCATAAGCATCAGGCTTTATATGAAAAATATGGAGCTGAATACGAGCGTCTCTTCGGTCCGCTCACATTCTATCAGGTCAATTCCGACACCTGCTGGACATGGCAGCAGTTACCTTGGCCTTGGGAAATGGAGGCGTATAAATAATGTGGATTTATGAGAAGAAACTTGAATTTCCGGTACACATAAAGGAAACTAATCCTAAGCTGGCACAGCTTATTATCAGCCAGTACGGCGGTCCGGATGGCGAAGCCGGAGCCTCTATGCGCTATCTGTCACAACGATATTCGATGAAAGACAGGAGAGTAGCGGGAGTATTGACAGATATTGGAACTGAAGAATTGGCGCATCTTGAGATAGTCGGTGCCATGGTTCACCAGCTCACGCGCGACCTCACACCTGAGGAGATAGAAAAATCAGGTTTTGCACCATACTATGTCGACCATACGCTTGGTGTCTGGCCGCAGGCAGCGGGCGGAATCCCCTTCAATGCATGTGAATTTCAGGTAAAGGGTGACCCTATAACAGATCTTATGGAGGATTTAGCCGCCGAGCAAAAAGCAAGAAGCGTATATGATAACCTATTGAGACTGATAAGTGAACCGGACATTGTTGAGCCGTTACGCTTTTTGAGATCGAGGGAGATTGTTCACTTCCAGCGTTTCGGTGAAGCGCTCAACATCACGCGAGAAGGACTTGACGCAAAGAACTTCTATGCATTCAACCCTTCGATAGATACATGAAATAGAATAATATTCAAGATATCAGGGGCAAAAGGTCAGAAGTCCGATGCGAGCTTGCCTGCGTGAGGATTTTTGACATTGTGACCCGCCAAAAACATGGAACCACCGCTTTGCGGATAAGATATTACGGCTACATCATAACTGATGTGTAATAAACTTCTGTAAAGCGGTGGTTTCTTATATGTTGTTCATGTAAAAATCAACCGCTTTTATGTAAATTTTCACACTAAATTACTCATATTTTCTGCCGCAAATCGCACTAAACTACACAAATCCTTTTTTTCTACCTCCACAGCTCCCGCTATTTAATTATTTCCTAATTTAATTATTTTCTGTTCAATTATTTCTTATTCAGGAAATCATACTGCGACATATAAAGCTTGTAATACATTCCGTCCTTATTTTTCATAAGCTCGTCGTGGCTTCCCATCTCGACAATCTCGCCGTGGTCGACATACATAATACATGACGAATTTTTGATTGTTGAGAGACGATGGGCGATAATGAAGGAGGTTCTTCCCTTTAACAGCTCGTTAAGTCCCTTCTGCAGAAGTATCTCCGTCTCAGTGTCAATACTTGAGGTTGCCTCATCAAGTATGAGAATCTTAGGGTCTGCCAGAACAGCACGCGCAAATGAGATAAGCTGTCTCTGACCTGCCGACAGACGGCTTCCGCGCTCATTAACCTCGGTGTAGTAGCCGTTCTCAAGCCCCATGATAAAATCGTGAGCGCACACGGTCTTAGCCGCCTTTATGACATCCTCATCGCTCGCCTCCATATTGCCGTAGCGGATATTATCCATAATCGTTCCCGCAAATATGAAGCTGTCCTGCATCATCACACCCATCTGGGTTCTGAGGGATTTGATTGTCACCCTGCTGATATCTATTCCGTCGATAAGCACCTGCCCTGAGGTGAGATTGTAAAAACGGCTTATGAGATTGACTATGGTTGTCTTACCGGCGCCCGTAGGACCTACTATCGCATAGCTCTCTCCGACTCCCGCCTTGAAGCTTACATTCTTAAGGACAGGCACACCGTCATCGTATGCGAAGCACACATCCTTAAATTCAACCTCACCCTTAATCTCAGGCATAGGCTTAGCATCCGGCGCATCCGCAACCTTGACCGGTTCATCTATCGTCTCAAATATTCTCTCAAGATATGAAACCGCAGTGAGCACACTGTTATAAAAGTTCGCAAGTGTGGTGATCGGCGCCCAGAATCTTGAGATGTAGCCTGTAAATGCAACAAGTGTACCGACTGTCATCGCCGCATAGCCGTCCGTAATCCACGCAACTCCCAGAACATATATGATGGCCGTTGTCACAACCGTGATTGTCTGAACCACCGGGTTTAGGAGGAAGTTATACTTGACCGCATTCAGCCATGATTTTTTTGACTCCATGTTAAGTCTGTTAAATATATCCGTGTTGACATCCTCGCGGACAAATGACTGTGTGACACGGATACCGTTGATGCTCTCCGCTATGTAGGCGTTCAGGTTTGACTGCTTATTAGACTGTATCTGCCAGGCTCTTCTCTGTTTTTTCTTGATTATCCACACAAGCGCAGCCAGAATCGGCAATCCGCACAGACACACCAGCGTGAACTGCACATTCAACATTAACATGAAAATTATAATGAATATAAGACTGCACATATCCGTTATCGTGTTTACAATACCGTTTGATAGCAGGTCGCTTAGGTTATTTACATAGTTGACCACACGCACCTGAATCTTGCCATGCGGCTTATCGTCATAGTAGGAAAACGGCAGCTCCTGCAAATGCACAAACAAATCACGGCGCAGTGCATGGATGACGCCCTGCCCGACCTCAGCCATCATCTTAATCTTGAATCTGAGTATGAGCACAACTATTATCGTCACGGCAAGCATCAGACAGCTCGAAGCGACGACTCTCTGTGAAGCCGCTGCTTTGCTCATCGTGCCATGAATCGCACACTGCTCAATCGTATCCATTACATCCTTCAAAAACAGAGGATTGAGCATTGAAAGTGCACTTGAGATAAGCATGAGCACTATAACTGTAATCAAGGTCTTTTTATAATTGCCAACATATTTTCCAAGACGTTTTAACTGGTTTAAATCAAATTTACTCTCCAAAGTCTCATCTATATCGTATTTATTCCTTGCCATATTTATCCTCATTTCCAGGTAAAAACAAGCTGTCACACTTATATTTTACACCACATCTTTTTCCGGCAGCTTACCGCAAATACATTGAAAAATTCACAGCTTTACAACCGCCGGCAAAACAATCATTTTCTTCCTGACAAAACCGGATATCCGGAAGACTACGCCGCATAATGCTCCCCATACTGGTGCATGAATACCGTATAATAATAGCCCTTCTTCTGTATGAGCTCATCATGGCTGCCCATCTCGGCAATCTCACCGTCAGAGAGCACTATAATCACATCCGCATCTTTTATTGATGAAATACGGTGTGCAATTATAAACACGGTCTCATTCTCTATCCTTGCAAGCGCATCCTGAATCTGCGATTCAGTCTCCATATCAACGGCGGAGGTTGTATCGTCAAGCACAAGGATTGACGGCTCCTTAAGGAGCGCCCTGGCAAGTGATATTCGCTGCTTCTGTCCACCGGACAGTCCGACACCTCGTTCACCCACTATCGTGTCGTAGCCCTCAGGCATCTGCATGATGAAATCGTGCGCATCGGCAACCTTTGCCGCCCACTCAACTCTCTCAAAAGGACAGTCCGGCTTCGCATAAGCTATATTTCCCTCAATCGTGTCCGAAAAGAGGAATACGTCCTGCATAGCCATTCCAATGCTCTGCCTCAATACTCGTAAATCCATGTCCTTGACATTCCTGCCGCCAACTAACACCTCGCCGCTGTCAACATCATAGAAGCGGCACATAAGGTTGATGAGCGATGTCTTTCCCGCTCCGGTCGCACCTATAATTCCGACCTTCTGACCCGGTTTAACCTTGAAATTGATATTTTTAAGTATCTGTTCACCATCAATACTATATGACACATTTTTAAATTCAACGCTGCCCTCCGGCTTCTTCACATTCTCGTCAACCGGTCCTGTCACAGGATTCTTTATCTCAGGCTCCACCTCGATTGTCGCATATATCTTCTCAACCGATGTTGTAAAACGGTGCCAGTCATTTACCAACCAGCCCGCCATACGAAGAGGTGCATCAAGCATCCAAAGATATCCATTAATCATCGCCATATTTCCAAGAGTCATCTGTCCATTTATAACCATAAGACCACCCGCAAGCATAAGCACAAAGGTGAGGAGATTGGCAAGAAGCTCAAATATCGGCACATGGCGCACCCATATTTTTGACGCCGCAAGCTCCGAATCCCTGTACTCCGTGTTCTCCGTGTCGAACTTTGAAATCTCATAGCCCTCCTTGGCAAATGCCTTGACCACTCTGTTACCGCTGATATTCTCCTGCGCAAATGCATTGAGGCTTGAAAAACGCTCCCTTACATTGCCGAACTTAGGCTTTACATTCTTAGACTGGATTATCGTGTTGATGAGTGTAAAAGGAAGCACCGCCAGCATGGCAAGTGCGATTCTCCAGTCGACAGTGAACATCATAAACAGCGATATCGAAAACAGCAGTATACATTCATAGGTTGAATAGCACACATACGACATAAAATGACGTATCGCCATCATATCTCCTGTCTGCCTCGACATCAGATCGCCAGTCCTGTGGCTGTTATAGAACGCGAAATCCTTTGCAAGCAGATTGCGGTACACATCGTCCCTCATATCGTAGAGAAGTCCCTGTGAACAGTTCTCAAAATTCCATAAAAATATAAATCGCAGTCCCGCCCTTAGCAGCGTAACGCCTATCATAAGAAACATAAACCTCGGAAGCAGGTCAAGCCTTATATTGCTTCCGTCCCCTATGATGTCATCCACTATAAATCCTGTTATCCTTGGATTTACGATGGCAAGCACGGAGGTAATCGTGACCATGACAAGTCCGATAATCATTCTCCACTGGTACTTTTTAAAGTACGAATAAAACCATTTCATTGCCGTCATTTTCTTAAGTCCTCCAAACTCGCTACTAATGCAGTCGTTTTCATATATGCTTCATATAAATATTTATATGGACATTCCATATACACCGCACAACAGCAACATATATTCTCTTTAGGTACAACCTAATATAATGACTTTTCAAACAAATCTCAATGATGTATACTGTCAAAAAATTGATGTTTTCTGCTTTTTTGACTTATGTAAACTCTGGGTTTACTTAATCTGTTGCAATACACTTTTCAAAATGGGGGACTATTTTAATGTTAAAGATTACAAATCTGGGATACAATTCGACGCATGTACACGGAATTAACATGGAACGTCCAAACGGAATGGGACATTATCTCATGCTGCTTGTAAAAAGTGCAGCCTATTTTGAATTTTCGGAGAAAGCCATATGCTGTTGCTGCTGCCGGCATGAAACGAACTCAACGGCGGACGAGCTTTTAAAAGGCAATCTACCGTTTGACAGAAATGCAAGGCATGCGGATATGATAAGACAGTATGTAAATACACCCGCTTTCATAATTTACACAAAAGATGCCCCTGTTTACTATTACAGCGATGATGAGTATGTGAATGACTGGATAAATTTTGACGATGTTCCAGATGAAAATACATGCAAGGATGAGAATACACGAAAGGATAAGACTACATTCAAAAATAAGAATACATGCAAGGATTCGAATGACAATATCCGCAAGGATATAAATAGAAATTCTTCCGACGATAGTTCAATCAGCGATTTTATGCGAAGCCTCAATGTCCCATTCAACAGCCTCACGCTTCTGTCCGACTACACGGAGCTAAGCCAGCTCATCCGCGACTTAAGGCAGGAGTTCCACCAGACCGGCTCACACCATGAGGAGATTCTTGACGCGAAGCTTAGAACCATACTGTACAAATATAGCGATGCCTACCACCTTGAGACACAGCTCTCCGACAAGCTGAAGGTTCACAGACCGCTTTTCCATGAAATAAGAAACGGCATATACAGCCAGCACTCACCCAAGAAGACGGTGAGTGAGCTGGCTGAAGCTGCCTCCCTGAGTGTATCATATTTCCAACATATTTATAAGGAGCTGTTCGGCGTCCCGGTAATTCAGGATATAATAAGAAGCCGCATTGAGCGTGCCTGCTACCTCCTCACCATGACCCCCGACTCTGTCGCGCATATCGCTGAGAGCTGCGGCTATGAGAATGTGGAGCACTTTAACCGGCAGTTCAAGGAGATTACGGGATTCAGTCCGAATCAGTATAGGAAGAAGAAATAAGCACCCTTTTCCCCTCAAAAGCCAACCCATAATGCCGTATCCGCTCACACGGAATGCCTCGCGCAATCAGTTCTGCGTCATAGTTCTTATCCTCAATCTGATTGAGGGCGGACTGTGCCGTGGCTTCAAGCGTCTGCTCCCTGCCCGGATTGTGCACCTTGAACTCCATCACAATTGCGGGCAGATTATCCTTCTTCGGTATCAGCATAACGTCATATCTTCCGAACCCGCTCTCGCGATTTGAACGCACTTCGTATCTTTCTGCCTGTTCAACCATAAGTCCAAGCACAAAGCCATGGTAGAATCTCTCCGGTTCACCAGATGAAATGTCTCCACCCACATCAAAGTAGCTGAATACTTCCATCGAAATTCTGTTCATATATATATTCATGGCTTCAACATCCCCCGAAACCACAGCGGCAATAAATCTGTTATAGTTGGATGCCGCAGCACCGAACCACCCCTTAAACATTCCCGAAAACATGCTCATAGTCTCAAGGTTAGTAACCGACAGATGATACCAAGGCTCCAAAAGCTCTCCGCGATACTCAACATCATCCACCTTGAGATATCCCCGCAACCAGCAGGCTCCATATTGCACTCTCATTCGTATCAAGCTGGTTAAACACAATCTGCTCATCGAAATTGACAACTATATCTCTTCCTCTTAAAAGCTCCTCCATAAGCTCCTTAACCTCCGCTGAGGCAGTCTGCAACAGGCGGCTCACCAGTCCATTAGAGCTTGTGGACGCCCAATAAGGCGCAAGCCTCTTTTTGTCCAGATAGCTGGTTATAGACCATGGATTGTAGATATCCTTATGTGAGCCAAACGTAAATCCGTCATACCACTTCTTTACCTCAGCCTTCTTATCAGACAACCCGAACATATCAAGCGAAGCAAATACTTCCTCCTCTGTAAAGCCAAAGCACGAACTGTATTCATTAGAGGTTGTTGTCACAACATTGAGGTTGTTGAGGTCGGAAAACATTGACTCCTTGGAAACCCTTGTAATTCCTGTCATAACAGCGCGCTCAAGATATGGATTGGTCTTGAAAGTGGCATTAAAAAAACTGCGCAAAAAAGCTGTAAATTCATCCCAGTATCCATGTATATATGCTTCCTGCATTGGTGTATCATATTCATCAAGTAATATAATTGTCTTTTTATTGTAATATCTCTCATAATAATTACATAGCTGTTTCAAACTCATAGAACACTCAGCGTCATCCATACTTACATTTTTCTGTCTAAATTCTTGCTTTTCATCATCGTCAAATATAATACCGTTTAACAAAACACGGTTATTCTTGTATAATTCGGCAACCTTCATCTTCACCTGCCGCTTGGCATCCTGAATATTATCCGCCTTGACATCCGCAAAGCTCAAAAATATCACCGGATATGTCCCCTGAATCTGCCTGTATGCCTCATCCTCCCACACTGACAAACCCTCAAACAAATCCCCCCTGCCTGCATAACGATTAGAGAAAAAACATTCAAGCATGCTCATATTCAAGGTCTTGCCAAATCGACGCGGACGTGTTATGAGTGTGACATCGTCCCCTGAATCCCACCACTCCTTAATAAAATCCGTCTTATCAATCAGGAAATATTTATTCTCCCTCATGTCCGCAAAATTCTGTTTACCGATACTAATTTTTTGCTGCATACTGTACCTTCTTTCACATTATGCTATAATATACATTTAACCGACATTTATTTGCAATTATTATGAATATAATAGCATAATGTATCATCTTTAGCAACACTTTTCAGGCTCTGCCGTCCCAATTCTCCAGCCTCTTTATATCCATATACTTCATACGCTTCCCTTAACAAGCTTCTCAGATGAAACAGCCAGTTTACAAAATCTTTTAATCTCATCGTTTGTCATTCTGCTGTTGTATCGTCCTTCGCCAAGTCTGCCCTGTTGTATCTGCCATACTCTCTCTACTATTTTTCGCATCTTTGTACTGTCAGAGCATAGTGCGCTGTCATTCCTGCCGCCACTGCTCGTACTATTGTTCATGCATTCGGTTGCAGCCTTCCCAGTAAGCTCATCAAAGCTCATCTCTGAAACGCAATAGATATGTCAATTCTGTCGATAATCGGTCTGCTTATACGTCCATAGTGTCTGTTGACATCCCATGATGTACATCTGCATCTGCTTCTGTCAGGATAGAAAACGCATGCACATGGATTCGTTGGAACACTGAACTTGATACAATTTAACTATATTTGCCCTAGGTGTGTTCAAAAGGGGTTCATTTGAACACCCCTTGAGAAATGGCACTTGCAGGCATAAAGAAAGGCAGGCAGTCTTGTTATAAGACTACCTGCCTGTTGATTATTCTTAAATAGTTCCATAAAACAAAAAGCGTAGCATTCAGCCAGTTCAGCTATCAGCATTAAGAATTAAATACTCCCATCCAAAAAGCTTATCGAATTTTCAATATGGTTCTATATGCAGGGTGTATCTCCCATATCTGTTTGTCATCAATATTGTATTCTGAAAACAAATACGGATCGTCTTCATACCTTGTTAATCCCAATGCTCTTTTGTATTCATTATTTCTCAATGTTATAAATCCAATTCTATATAGAAATTTTCCAATCTGCACTTCATTACATTCATCTGGCAATCCATCTATATATATTTTTTTCCCATTATCGATTAATCTTTCATTGATTATTTCAATCAACTTAGGAGTATTATATGCACTATCACCATTTCTGAATATTTCAATTATCATTTGCAAATTGTTACATTGATGTCTATGCTCTTTATATAAATCTGCCATCCTGAACCTCCCATATTCAGTCATTGCAAAGTTGACATTCCCTGTTGCTATCTTTTCTTTTTGTTTCTCAAATGCATCTTCTGCTGCTATTTTACATAATTGAGCTGCCCATCTTGGTCTTCCTGCGCTTAAAATATGTATTGATCTATATGGTATTACTCTGTTTTCGCCCCATTTCAATTGGCCATTAAATACCAAATTAAAAATCTTATTCAAGCTTTGATCGTCTTTAAAATTCTTTTCACCTAAATTCATTTCCGGGTATTCTATACTAAAATAAGTATGTAATTTGTTATACAATATCTCACCAGTATCTTTTGTACTCCAAATCAAATCCAACATATATTGTTCACATTTATCTAATGCCTCATCAAAATTTCTCAATATAGTCCACACATCGGTTCTAACTGATGCTCTAACATTCAAACCGCTTACAGAATTAACTAGATATCTACATGCCGTAAAAAATGTCCCCACCATTATCATATTATCTTCAGAATTAACAAAGGTTGCATCAATATCATCAATAAATAGCCAAACTTTTTGATTTTTTTCTTCAGAATATCTCTTCAATAATTCAAATCCATTAGCTATTTCTTTATCATATTCCTTTTTCTCAACTATTTTCTTATCTAAATGTAAATATATTCTATCCGATAGTGCAGAAATTATATTTTTTCCTTTATATCCCATTATCTCCGCATTTTCAATTATTTTCATTGAGTCATCTGTTGCTGCAAACTTTATCTTTTTGGCAATTTCATTTAATATTCTTAAACAAATTCTTTGTTGCCAACAATTGGTGTAATGTAGTGGTTGATAATCATCACACTCATACAAGGCAATCAACTCAGAAGCTTTTATGTTAATAATCATATCTTTTTTATATTTTTCCTCTACCTTGTATGCAGAATAATTAAGCAACGCTGACTTACCCACCCCTTTTCT
>ERZ860590.1515-NODE-1515-length-11813-cov-2.322844_pt1 | contig 11813 bp, 13 predicted proteins | sample MGYA00509975_ERZ860590 | MGnify/ENA primary metagenome ERZ860590 (study PRJEB30046, sample SAMN00715250) | human gut metagenome | study: EMG produced TPA metagenomics assembly of the A metagenome-wide association study of gut microbiota in type 2... | reverse complement strand
ACTGGATGATGATCAGGCAGTTGTGGCAATGGTTGACTCTAACCTGCATAGAGAGAATCTGAAGCCAAGTGAGAAAGCATTTGCGTATAAGATGAAGCTTGATGCCATGAAGCACCAGGGAAAGCGGTTACCGGAGGTTTCATCATTAGATGATGGTGCAGAAGTGCTGGCGGATAATGAAGCAAATCATGTAACTTCAGCTCAAGTTGGACCGAAGTGTGACACAGAAGGAAATGGCAGAGCGGATAATTCGGGGAATAGAGCTAATGAAGTTGTTGAAGAGCATTCCATGATGAACAGCAACGAACTTCTTGCAAGACAGGTCGGAGAAAGTGTAGCACAAATAAAGAGGTATATCCGGCTGACAAATCTCATTCCCAAGATACTTGCTATGGTGGATGAGGGAAAGATAGCGTTTACGATTGGTGTGGAATTATCTTATCTGTCAGAAGAAGAACAGTATGAGCTGCATGCTGTAATGGATTTGGAGCAATGCACACCATCATTGTCGCAGGCAAACCGGATGAAGCGTATGAGCCAGAGAGGGGAACTTGATATGGACGCTATATATTCGGTGCTGGAGGAGGAAAAACCAAACCAGAGGGAGCAGATAAAGATTCGGGCAGATACGCTGGATGATTATTTCCCAGCTGGATTTACACCAAAGCAGAAAGTGGAGCTTATAGAGAAGCTGGTAAAGGAATGGCACGATAAGCAGGTTACGATGAAAGAAAGGAACAGGTGAGTTTTTATGAGTAGAGATATAAAGTCTTTATATGAACAGATGGGCGGCACTTACACAGAGATAGATGGAATATTTTATCCGAATATAACACTTGGAGACGAGATAGCAGAGCAGAATGATTTTTGTGGTAAGTATGGTGATATGTGGAAGAAGCATATGCATGACAATCGAGACGCAGATTACAGGCATTACCTGTTTACAGGCAAGCTGAATGAAAAAGCGAAGGAGATTAATGAGCAGGCATATGAAATGCTGGATGTGATTATGAATGAGTATATAAATAAGCACAAACCAGAAAATCCAGAGTCAACGATAGAGATGTGGAGACTAAGAGAACAGGCAAAAATGCAGGCAGAGGAGGTTATATTTCATGACATTATTTTCAGATAAAAAGAAAAACAACAACACATTCGGCAGAAGTGCCAAAGAAAGAGAGGATTTTATTATGACAGAGAAGATTAGAGAGTATAAGATGAATGGAAGCCTGATTATAGGCGTAGATGCAGGATATGGTAATTATAAAACAGCAAGAAGGGTATTTCCGACAGCGGTAAGTGTGAGTGATAAAGCTCCGGTATTTGCAAAGGACTATATTGAGCTGAATGGAAGATATTATATTATCGGGGAAGGGCACAAAGGATTTGTTGCAGATAAAGTGACGGATGATGACAACTATGCGCTTACTATGGCGGCTGTAGTGAAAGAACTTGAGGCAAGAGGTTATACTGACAAGAAAAATGCAGTTTGTATTCATCTTGCGGTAGGACTTCCGTTGAAATGGGTGCAGGCACAGAGAGATACTTTCAGGGATTATATGCTGCGAGAGCGATTTGTGAAGGTTATCTATAAGGATAGGATTTATGAGCTTGAGTTTACAGGCTGTACAATAATGCCACAGTGTTATTCGGCGGTAGCAGAAAATCTGAGGGATTTCAAAGGGATAAATCTTCTTGTGGATATTGGAAATGGTACGATGAACCTGATGTATCTGAATAATGGCAGGGCAATGGAAAGCAAGTCATGGACAGAGAAACTGGGAGTGTATCAGTGTGAGAAAGCCATTCTTAATAAGGTTCGTGATAATACTGGAACAGAGCTGATGCACGAGGTAATTGAGAACTTCCTTCGTACAGGTGAGACAGATATTTCAGAACCTTATGCAAGCCTTATGAGAGAAGCAGCAGGAGAATATGCGAGTCAGATTTTCCAGAAATTGCGTGACTATGAGTATAATGAGCAGATGATGAAGCTTTATATAATGGGTGGAGGTGCAAAACTTATTGAGATATTTGGAGATTATGACAGAGACAGAGTAACCTTTAACCATGATATCAGAGCGAATGCGAAAGGTTATGAATATTACTGCTATATGATTCTAAAGCACCAGCAGGGAAAGAAGGCGATGTAAATGGCAGAAAAAACATGGAATAAGAATGTCAGATTTAACACAAATAGTGAGAGTGCAATGCAGGCGTGGAGCCTGCTTCACTCTGACGAGGTGGAGAATGGTTTCAAGTCGCAGAATGAATTTATCATCTGTGCCATTAACGATTATTATGAGAGATATGTACAAAAGAAGGATGATCCCTACCTGGAAACCAGAGAAAAGGAAGATGCCTTTGTGGAGCGCATCGTAAGTCAGGTTACAGAAAAGATACTGACGAATCTGCCAACTCTTGCAGGAATGTATATGATGCAGCAACAGGCAATTCTTACGGCAGGCCTGCAGAATGCAGGAATGCCAATGATGAATTTTACAGCAGGAGCTATGAATACCAATATGACGGAGGATGGAACACTGAAGGTGGACGAGAGTATAAAAAGTGGGATGGCAAAAAATCAGGCTGCATCTAAAAAATCAGAGGATATTTTAAATGATGAGCCAGAAGATAATGAATTTCTGGATTTTTCTTTCGGAATGTAAGAATTCCAGAAAAAGGGATTGATAATTTCTTGAAATCTGCATATAATTAAATTGTAAGGAAAGTAAGGAATATATTACCGATTGAAGGAGGTTTTTATATGGAATTAGCAAAAGTAACATCAAAAGGACAGGTAACGATACCTATTGAAATTCGTAAAAAGCTTGGGATTAAGAATGGTGACAAGATTCTATTTATGGAGGATTCCGGAAGAATTTATATGATGAATTCATCCATGGATGCATTGCGTGAAGCACAGAGAGCATTTGCAGGAGAAGCAGAAAGAGCCGGTCTAAAAAATGATGATGATGTAATGGCAATGATAAAAGAGCTCAGAGAAGAAAGCGTGGTGAAGTAGATGAGGATTATGCTTGATACCAATGTGCTGATATCAGCATTACTTTTTCCTGGCTCTAAGATGGATGCAATGATGAATTGTATCTTTACGCAGCATCAGCTTGTGTTATCTTCATATGTGGTGGATGAATTAAAGCGTGTCGTCAGAAAGAAGTTTCCGAATAAGGAGGCTGCAATAAACAAGTTGCTTATGATGATGAGTTTTGAATATGTTTATACACCGAATGATATGGAAAGCGGACTTTTTGATATTAGGGATGGGAAAGATTATCCTGTGTTATATACTGCAATGATAGAGGATGTTGATATTCTTGTTACAGGAGACAAGGATTTTTCTGATATTGATGTGGAAAGACCGGAGATTATGACACCAGCGGAGTTTATGGAGAGATTCCTATAGTCAGATGGTAATGTGGTGCTGTAAGAAGTAAAAATACTACATGCAGGCTACGGAATAGATAATATTTAATACCATTATCCGAAAAAAGGTTGCATTAGATGTAAAAATTGTAGCCATCGCAAACAAGCCAAACACAATTAAAGTCATGTGGCTACAAAAATTGTAATGCGTGTAGCCCATTTATAGCAACAATCATATAAAACTGAATACACGCAATGAAAGAAGCAGATATGTGGAAATGTTCCATGTGTCTGCTTTTTTATTGCTTAGCATATGACAAAAAGGTCAGGTGAACCTTTTTTAAGTGCCACAAGACAACAATAAGCTACAGCAAAGTTGTCTTACACAGTTATATATCCCACACCGCAGGTGTGTATAAGCAGGGTATTAGGGGCAGCCGCCACTAACGAGATGGGTTTTCGTAACACGAAAACCGTATCTCGCCTACCATGTTACAGGAATTTCCAAGCAACAGAAGTGGATTTACAGAAGACTGACAGAGTGACTATCACAGCAAAACAGATAAGAAGAAACACATGAGAGGAGGGATGTGTATGGGTAGACCAAAGAGCAGACAGGCACCAAGAACGACAATGAGCATCCGGGTATCGGAGCGTGAACGAAGACAGATAGAGGAGAGAGCAGCGGCTACAGGAATGGCACCATCTGCGTATATCCGCACAATGGCATTGGGTGGTGGAAATGTGGATACGACCAGTCATGAGGACAGGCAGAAGCTGATGTATGAGCTATCTGCAATCGGCAACAACATTAACCAGATAGCACGAATGGCAAATACGAATGTATTTATCTCGAAGTCGGATGTGCAGGAGGTAAAGGAGCAGTTGCAACAGATACAGCGACTATTGATGCAGTATATAATAAGTAAGTGACAGATATGCTTTGTGGGTATCCAATGGATAATGCGGCATATCAATTAATTTAGCAGAAAGAAGGGATGAACATGGCGATTACGAAAATATGGAATATAGCCAAAAGCAAGGACGGGAATCTTTCAAATTCCCTGCACCGATCCTTATTATATATCGTCAATCCGGTGAAAACGGATGGCGGTGTACTGGTGGGTGGGGTAAATGTCATGCCGGATGCAGAGCTTGCATACGAACAGATGTGTGAAACAAAACAGATATTTGGAAAAGAGTTAGGACGGCAGGGTTATCATGTCGTCCTTTCGTGTCCTGTGGGGGAAGGTGATCCGCAGACCATGTATCAGCTAACGCAGGAGTTTATAGAGGAATATCTGGGAGACAGATATGAAGCATTATTTGCAGTGCATGTGGACAAAGGGCATCTGCACAGTCATATCGTTTTCAACAGCGTAAGTATGATAGATGGGTATAAGTACCAGTACACAAAAGGTGATTGGAAAAATATAATCCAGCCTATTACCAACCGCCTGTGTGAAAAATATGGATGGTCAGTCATACCGGCAGAATATGTCAATGACTCTGAGCGTATGAGCAGGGGTGAATATGAGTATCAAAAATCCTTGAAGGAAGTTATGCTTGCAGATGTGGAATACTGTATGTCAAATGCAGAAAATATGGACGAATTCATCTGGAACTTAAAAGAGCTGGGATATGAGGTAAAACAGGGAAAGCATATCGCAATAAAAGCCGGAGGAATGAAAAATTCCGCAGACTGGATACGCTTGATGAAAGCCTTTCGGTAGAGAAGATAGAAGAAACGCTTGCGGCAATACAGGGAAAAGATACTACGGTAAAACTGATAACAAATGATGATTATAAGTCCTTTAAGCATTGGACAAGCGAATACCAGCGCAACTTCTATGTAAAAATAGTGCATCTGCGACAGATGGAAGTGTATCGCTTTCAGTCAAAGGCAGCTCGCCGCTATCACGACTTAAAACGCATGAATGAGCTGCAGGAGCAGTATCTTTATCTGGTAAATCACAAAATCGAATCAGCAGATGAAATGCTTGACCGCCATGCACAGATAAAAGAAAAAATAGCAGATATCAGTGCCGAGCAGAAAATGATTTATGCAGAGAACAGAAAGTTGGGAAGATTTTCGGTGGAAGAAGCGGAAGCAATCCGGCAGGATAATACAAAACAGCTTGAAAAACTTAAAAAAAAGAAAAAAGAGCTTAATCACGAGTTAAAGCTTGCAGGCAGCATTATAACAGAATCCTTATATCAGTCCTATCTTCGTCTGGAATTTGAACTGGAAGCCAACAAGGATAAGGAGACAGATCCGCTACATCCTGACATACCGGAATCCCCATGGGAGAAGGAAAGAAAGGATGCAGAATACAAGAAAAGGCTGGATGAATTACTTGCTAAGATTCATGCCGATGAGGAAGCACGAAAAGAAAAAGAACGGAAAGAACTGGTAGAAGAGCAAGAGCGGAAACGCAAACTTGAGGCAGATAAAAGACGCATGGAGGCGGAAAAGGAGCAGAAAACAAGGAAGTCTCTTGCATACAGCAGATGGCATCTGGACGCAAGCAATAAGTTCTATGAAGCTGTGGATTTGCCATCATCGGAAGAATATGCAGGTGAGTATCTTACCTGGATGAGTGAGCAGATGAAGATAAAAAAGGAGCAAAAACCGCTGGAATATTTTGAGAGAATGCTCCCGTCATATGAGGAGTATGTGAGGGAGAGGTATCATGAAAGCAATGAGTTAGAGCAGGGAGTATCAGATCAGGAATCCAAGCCTGTGACATTACAACAGAATGACGACATGGCAGTTGATGTTACCGGACAAGGAGAAAATAAGGAACCAGCTCCAATCTCAGATAATGTGGCAGATGCGGAAGTAAATAAAGTGCAGAATCCGACATCAGATAATCAGGCTGAAATACCAGCGAAATCACCGATAGAGTCGCAAGTAGACCGACAGATAGAACAACTGTTAGGACCAGAATCTCATGCAACACTACAACTGCCAGCAAGCTTTGCTGATTTCAAATCCTTAGCTGTGTCTACACAGCCACAGCTACTATGCACCGAGCCATGCGACATCATGCAGGTATTTGAACTGCTACAGCAATATGCAAAAGATACCGGATATCAGGGCAGCTTTGATGAACTTTATGAAATGGCAAGAACTATCAGTGAAGAGAATATCAGATTATACGAGGACATCAAGGCACAGATGATTGCAGACGAGTTGATAAGAGCAGGAGCAACAGCACAGAACTTCTATCAGATAAAAACTGATAGCCTGGCAAAGGCTTTTTTGTCTGCCAGGGATATAGACTTATCACTAGTTCCATTGATTATCAAGGTGGAACAGAAGCTAGGAGTTGAAACAAATTATGAAAAGAATCTTGCACTTGTGAATGCAATACAGGCAGATGTAAAAAACTATGGAGAAAAGAGAGTAAAACAAATCAGATAATCAAGTTATATCCATCTTATTGAATAATAAGCTGTAATAAGATATTTCTTCGGATATGGGAATATATTCTGTAAAAACAGCAAAATTAAATTTTTTGTTGGAACTTAAGAGTGGAATAAAATTTACAGTATATGTTAACAAAAAAAAGGATTGACCGTAAGAGTCCCTTTTTATATAATGAAAGGAATAAAAAAGGTCAATCCTTTTAGATATGTAGAGGAATTATAAAATGAATAGAGTATTTTGTGGATTTAGTGATACTGAGTATGAAAAAATACAAAATAAAGCGAAAGAATTAGGAATGAGTATTCCCAAATTGGTAGAATATGCAACAACGATATATGTTGATTTGCCAAGAAAGCAGGTGACAAATTTGCAAAATATTCAAGATATAATACAGAACTTCATCGCACAGGAAGATGTGAATGAATTTATATGCAGTGATCCTTTTGATAATTGGGGAAATATGACGATATCGGAAAAAAGGACAGCAGCGGCTCAAATTCGGAAATTAGTAGATACAGGGGTAATAGCGAAGGTAAAATCAAAGACTAAATCGCATCGGGCAACCGTATATAAAAAGAATAGGAGAAAATAAAATGGCAAGAGATCGTAGAACCAAAACAGTTGAAGAGAAATATGGTGGATATACTGAACCAACAATAAGGCTTTCAGAAGATGGAGTCGTTTACGAAGTATTGCTTGATAAATATATTAAGCTTATGGAAAAGTTTTTTGAAGAGAAAGCAGATAATAAGACAACGTATGATGCTAAAATGACTCTTTTTTTGGAAGAATTGGAGACAAAATTTCGAACGGAAGGTAAGGAAAGGTTGGCGAAAGGGTGCGGTTCAAGTAAAACTTTTGGAAGATATTTTGATAAGACTATTACAAAGAAAAAAGGACCAGTATCAATTGAAGATGAAAAGAAGTGTATTCATATTATAAAAGATATGGAAGTTTTTTTTGATGCTAAATTATTGATTACACCAGAGGAAAGTTTATATAAGAAAAATGAATACATTCACTCATTAATCTTACCATTGATAGATATTATGGTTGAGTCAGATTTGTTTTATTATATTTCACCTACTACGAAAACATTAGGATATCAATGTTATCAGAACCAGATGAGAATGATAGAAAATAATATTGATATATTATTTAGGGATGAGAAGAAGGAGAGTTATGAGTTGTGGAAAGAAATTATTAAACCATTGCGAAAAATAATTGGGGATGGAGAAGAGGATGATAGTTATTTAGGAGGTGATTTCCCGGGAATTACATCAAAAATATGGTTTGATGCAAACCCTGTTTTGGCATATTTCGACTGTGTATATGATATAGCAGAAAAGAATTATCAATTATATGAAAGTATTAATGCAGGGAAATATGGTAAAGTACATTTTGGCTTTAAAATAGGAAAAGATGAATCTGAAGTAAGGAAAAATCTTGAAAAGAGAGCTAAATTTTTTAAGGAGAAAAAAATCAGAAATAAATCAAAAGATGATTTTGAGAAAGAAAAGCAAGTGTTTTTTGAAGAATTTAAAAAAGCATATAAAAATATAGTTAAGCAATATATGAATATCGACAGTATTTAAATACGAAGGTGCCTTGAGGAAGGTACCTTTTTATATTGTCCATTATACTTAAGGAAGTGACCATTTTAATCTGAAAAAATGGTCTATTATTAAAACATAAATAAAAATAATATTGAAAGGATAAGGTGAATGATATGAAAAATGTAAGAGATATGGAGTTAATTAGTTTGAATGTAGCAGGTTGGAACTGGCGTGCATCCAATGAAAAATGGGGTGATAGGTTGACGCGAATTTGTGAGTATATTAAAAATAAAATGAATAATCCACTGGTAATTGCACTGCAAGAAGTCCAGCTTTCAGGTGGTAAATATTTAACAGTACTCGAAGAACAATTCCCAGATTACCATATTGTATTACCTAAGGCATATAAGAATCAACTTCGGTCAGTAGTATCTGTACTTTTGATCAATAAAAAGTTGTGTGAGAGCTATAACGTAAGAATACTGGAAGGACTGGACGATAGTCTCAGATACAATTTTGTACATATCAATACTCATATAGAAGGCTTATGCTTTCGGATTCTGAATATGCATGTACCACATAATTGTCTGGAGAATGCAGCAGAATGGTATCGGGCAGACAGAGAAACACTTAGAGCATTATTTGTTGAGAGTATTAAAACGCTTGCAAATACATATAAATCAGAGCCAGATTTGAAACTGGTTGTTTTGGGAGACCTCAATACATTACCAGATGATAAGTTTATGGAATCTTTGGCTTATGCTTATAATAGAACAATGATTGATGCGGTGAAAGACCATGATAAAGAGACTGCTACATGGAGAAACAATGCTACAAGAACAAAGAGCAGATTAGATTATATACTATACTCGACAGGTATGCTTTGTAACACAGGATTAGGTGTTAAACACACGATGGTTGATGATACTACTATTTTAAATGACTTAAGTGATCATGCGATTATTGTCGGCGGAATCGTATTGGATGTTGCTTAAAAGAAGGGAAAAGCAGAGGCAGGATGAAAATGAACAAGTTACAGGCAAAAAAAAGAGTTATTGATTATTTTAAAAGCAATTCTATTGAATATAAATTTCTGCATGAAGACGATATGACTATGACATTAAATTCATCAGATACCATATATACGTATGTATGTATACCGGATGTTATAGGTGGGTATATAGAAACGAGCGTTCGATTTAGAGAAGAGCATCTGTACTGCCAATCCTATTATTGTCAGCCTGTTGTTCATAATGAGGAAGAGGCAACTAGAGCGGCAAGGATTGTGAATTATTTGAATATGCATCTGGCATATGATTGTAATGCATTATATGAACATACATTTGTATTTGATGAGAATGAAGGGGATATTTTTAATGGTTGCCTTATTCGTTATGAGCTTCTAGAAGAATATTTTTATGAATCCATGAATCATATACTTAATTATTGTGTTCAGCAAATTGCAGATGTATGTAAAGCTGTAGTGCTCTATGTTCATGGTAACGTAGACTATTACCTTGCCACAAAGGTTGCAATTGATTATGAACTAATGGGAAAAACAATACCTGGAGGCAGTGTGATTTGAGTTTTAAATTTGAAGACCTAAACGATAATTTATTCGAAACGATAATAGCATTCTCATATAGCATGGGCTCAGGACTTGGAGGTCCTGGAATGATTGTAATGCTTACCATAGATGGTAAGGAATATTTGATTGGTCAAGAAGGATTTGAAGGCGATTGGCTTCATCCTGAACACACATTTCCATTTATGGCAGAAGCATTTTCAGAGAATAGTGATAAATGGTTCCGGATTAGCAAAAAATATGCATCAGAAAAAATTTACTGCCGCAAAAATTTGCAAAGTCAGATTAACCATGTAATTGAAAATTATCGCAAGAAAAATGGATTGTTATCCAATTGGGAATCTATGATATGGCAGATTCTTGGGATAGATGAAGTGAAGCATATTATCTATGATAAAACGGAAAAAATCCGTGAGCGGGATGAACAAGAGAGAAAACAATCAGAGGAGCATTTCAAAAATGTGTTATTAAAGCCAGACTCCTTCGAGTGGCATAAGCTTTACTATAACAATTGCATACCGAATGACGAAGATATGGAAACATCGTTACTGCAGGGATACTACCTGTTGTTATTTAAGAGCATGAATGCTTCTAGAATTGATGGTGTCATGATGACCATTGCATTTCGGAGAGAGCAGTGTAGTGAAGGTGTGGAAGAAATGAACGCAAAAGTAGAAGCGTACAATCTTTTTTATCAGCGATTTGAGGATGTGCGAGGACCATTGGAAATCCCTGCGAAGCAAGATAAAAGTCCAATGAAAGAATTTGAAAAATTGTTTCAGGGAAGATTATCTTGTTACAGTGTGAATGCACGAGGTAAATTTATTCGCTCATACAGTTCACTGAAGGAAGCAAAAAAAGGAGCTATGTATTGGCTTAAGGTCTGGGGAGGAATTGATAGCGAGAATGTCATTCCTTATGGAACTATCCGTAGTGATGCAGAAGAGATTCATAAAAGGGAAGTTCGTGAGGCTGAATTGTATATAACTTTCATCACAAGATATGCGGATGCTATTGAGGTAATCAAAAAATATGATTATCCGGGGAATGCCGCAGATGAAGTAGCTGAGGTGCTTGGAATCAACAGAGACGAGGTGGGGTTCATATATGACATGTTTAATCCAGTATTGTTTTCTGCTTCGAGACTTCAGACAATAAAGACAATGTTAGGAGATAATCTATGAGATATTATACTTTCGCACTGTATGCAAGCGCAGATCAGATAAAAGAGAAGACGACAATTAACCTTCGAGAATACGCTTATGAGAATACTATTGCTGCAGTGAACAACTATATGTATAAAAGGTTGGATAATGATGTTTGTTTCTTCGCCTATCGGGAAGAAGGAAATACAACTTATGCAGTTTTCTCCTATAATGAAAAGAAGGGTGCGTTCGTTGATGCATTTTCTCATATTACAGGGGTGCTGAAAGAAGATTTTTCAGTAAACAGAATAAAAACTGTACCTTGTGAAATTACCATGTATCAGGCACTTGACTTTCTTTTGGAAGCAAAAAGAAGGGATTTCATGAATTTAACTAACAGATTCGTAGACACATTGAACTTATGGATTTACAACTACTACAATAGTGAAACGAAATCATTTCACTTCGATTTCAAGGAGAGAATTGTTCCGGAGAAAAGTAGTTGCAAGAATACTATATATGATCAGGCATTTATTGATGAGCTTATTAATATTGAAGAACATGAAAATGCATCTGACTTCAAGGGAAATATGGTTCATTATGTGGTATGCGGTCATAGTATTGAGGCTGTAAAAGATATGACAGAAACACTTATGCAGAGCTTAATAAGGGCAAAGCGTATAAGTAGCCGACGCATGGAAGTGATCAGC
>ERZ860590.1513-NODE-1513-length-11825-cov-3.092693_pt1 | contig 11825 bp, 10 predicted proteins | sample MGYA00509975_ERZ860590 | MGnify/ENA primary metagenome ERZ860590 (study PRJEB30046, sample SAMN00715250) | human gut metagenome | study: EMG produced TPA metagenomics assembly of the A metagenome-wide association study of gut microbiota in type 2... | reverse complement strand
AAGGTTCCTCCGATGCCGACACCTACAACCATAGGTGGGCATGCATTAGGCCCTGCATCCTTTACGGCTTTAAGAATTGCCTCCTTAACGCCTTCTATGCCATCAGCCGGCTTTAACATAAACACGCGGCTCATGTTCTCGCTTCCAAAGCCCTTTGGAGCAATCGTTATATCTATCTTATCTCCCGGCACAATATCATAGTGAATTACAGCCGGCGTATTATCCTTCGTATTCTCCCTCTCAATAGGGTCTTTTACAACCGATTTTCTGAGGTATCCGTCCACATATCCCTGACGCACTCCTTCATTGATGGCTTCCGTCAGAGAGCCTCCCTCAATATGAACTTCCTGTCCAACGCTTATAAATACAACAGCCATTCCGGTGTCCTGACAAATAGGTATCATATCACTGCCTGCAATCTCAAGATTTTCCTTAAGCTGTCCTAATATCTGTCTGCCGAGAGAAGATGTCTCCTCATCGGCAGCCTTTTCAAATACTTTTTTCATATCAGGCGACAGGAAATGATTTGCTTCAATACACATTTCTCTTATATTTTTTATTACTTCATCAGTGCTTATATTTCTCATTGTGAGCCCTCTGCGCTTTGCATCAATTATTTATTCTTCGATATTTACGTTATCTTCCTCTTGCTCGTCATCAACTGCTAAGTTCTCATCCTCAGGCTTTGTCTCATCACCTTCCCTGACTTTAGCTACCTTAGCTACCTTGACACCTTCATCAAGATTGATAAGCTTGACTCCCGATGTGATTCTTCCGAGAACCGATATTCCTGCTACCTGCATACGGATAATAATGCCTTCTGTTGTGATAAGCATAATCTCTCTGTTCTCATTTACAGCCTTAACTCCTATCACATTGCCTGTCTTATCATTAATCTTGTAGCACTTAATACCCTTGCCGCCTCTGTGCTGAACGGTGAATTCCTCTGTCTTTGTTCTCTTTCCAAGACCATTCTCTGATACAATCAGAAGCTCCTCGCCCTGAGTATCAAGCTGCATTCCAATTACTTCATCACCTGGAATGAGATTCATGCCGATTACACCCATAGCACTTCTTCCAGTAGGTCTTACATCCTGCTCATTGAACCTGATACACATTCCAAGCTTAGTCACAAGAATGATATCCTTATTTCCGTCAGTCTCCTTAACCTCGATAAGCTCATCGTCATCCCTGAGTGTGATTGTCTGGATTCCTGTCTTACGAATATTGGCATACTCTTTTGCAGGTGTTCTCTTTACAATACCATTCTTGGTACACATGAAAAGATATGAATCATCTTTTATACCATTTACAGGAATTATCGCACTTATCTTCTCGCCCGGCATAAGCTGTAAAAGATTTACAATAGCTGTACCTCTGGCTGTACGGCTTGCCTCCGGTATCTCATAGGCCTTCAGACGGTAGATACGTCCAAGGCTTGTACAGAATAACAGATTCTTATGTGTGGTTGTCATAAACAGGTCTTCTATGTAGTCCTCATCTATAGTCTGCATTCCCTTGATTCCACGTCCGCCTCTGTTCTGGCTCTTGAAGTTGTCAAGTGTCATTCTCTTTATATAACCGAGGTTAGTCATAGCTATAACTGTGCTCTCATCCGGAATAAGGTCTTCCATGTTAATCTCTGACTCGTCATAACCTATAGATGTTCTTCTGTCATCGCCATATTTGTCAGAAATTGCCATGATTTCCTTGCGGATTACCATGAGAAGCTTCTTCTCATCAGCAAGTATCTCCTTCAACTCCTCTATTCTGGCTCTGAGTGCAGCCAGCTCCTGCTCAATCTTCTCTCTCTCTAATCCTGTCAGTGCTCTAAGACGCATATCGACAATAGCCTGTGCCTGTGCATCAGAAAGCCCAAAACGCTCAATGAGTCTTGCCTTAGCTGCTGCCACATTCTCAGAGCTTCTGATAATGCTTATCACTTCATCAATATTGTCAAGTGCTATCATCAAGCCTTCTAAGATATGTGCTCTTGCTTCTGCTTTGTTGAGTTCGTATCTTGTTCTTCTTGTAACGACATCCTTCTGGTGAAGAAGATAATATCCGAGCATCTCCTTGAGATTTAACACCTTAGGCTGCTGGTCTACAAGCGCAAGCATGATTACACCGAATGTATCCTGCATCTGTGTATGCTTATAGAGCTGATTGAGAACAATATTAGCATTGGCATCCTTGCGCAGCTCGATGCATATTCTCATACCCTGTCTGTCAGACTCATCTCTAAGGTCTGTTATTCCGTCAATCTTTTTATCCTTTACAAGCTCTGCTATCTTCTGGATGAGATTAGCCTTGTTGACCATATATGGAATCTCAGACACAATGATACGGCTCTTGCCATTAGGCATAGCTTCTATATCCGTAACTGCACGAACCTTAATCTTGCCTCGTCCTGTACGATATGCCTCCTCAATTCCTCTCTTTCCGATAACCATGGCTCCTGTAGGGACCCTTGACAATCTCCATGAGTTCCTCTATATCTGTATCTTTGTCATGCTCAACCTCATTGTCAATAATCCTTACGACAGCAGCGATAACCTCACGAAGATTGTGAGGCGGTATATTGGTTGCCATACCTACAGCGATACCAGATGTTCCGTTTACCATGAGATTAGGATATCTTGAAGGAAGCACTGTCGGCTCCTTCTCTGTCTCATCAAAGTTCGGTGTAAAATCAACCGTATCCATATCGATATCAGCCAACATCTCCATAGAAATCTTACTGAGTCTCGCCTCCGTATATCGCATGGCAGCGGCACCATCACCATCTACTGAACCGAAGTTACCATGACCATCTACAAGCGGATATCTAGTTGAGAAATCCTGTGCAAGCTTTACGAGCGCGTCATAGATAGATGAATCACCATGTGGGTGATATTTACCCATTGTATCACCGACAATACGCGCACACTTTCTATGTGGCTTGTCCGGACCATTGTTGAGCTCTATCATAGAGTAAAGTATTCTACGCTGTACCGGCTTAAGACCATCCCTTACATCAGGAAGTGCCCTCGCGGCAATAACACTCATCGCGTAGTCTATATATGAGTCCTCCATAGTCTTTTTGAGGTCTACATCATGAACCTTATCAAAGATATGTTCATCCATTCAAATTTCCTCCACATAACCATATTTTTTATATAATAATTACTTTTTGTACTAATAAACAGTTGTGTGATTTTACCGGTACACTGCCGGACCTTTTCGAAAGCGTCGGCATTTGGCGGCTGTATTTTAGCTGCCTATGTGCCGTTACGCTCTCGAATGAGCGAAAGCGCGTCCGGAAGGATACCGGCAAAATCACACAACGTACGGATATCATTAAATATCCAAATTCTTCACGAACTTAGCATTTGCCTCAATGAACTCTCTTCTAGGTTCAACATTGTCTCCCATGAGTGTAGAAAATGTTACATCTATCTCAGATGCATAGTCCTCATCATAGAAAACCTTCTTAAGTATTCTCTTGGCAGGATCCATTGTTGTCTCCCAGAGCTGGTCTGCATCCATCTCTCCAAGACCTTTGTATCGCTGAATCTTGTTGCTCTGGTCACGTCCTACCTCTGTGAGTATTTCATTTAACTGCTCATCAGAGTATGCATACCATACCTTCTTATTTCTCTCAAGCTTGTAAAGAGGCGGCTGTGCGAGATATACATAACCCTGCTTTATAAGCTCCGGCATAAAGCGGTACAGGAAGGTAAGCATAAGTGTAGCGATATGTGCTCCATCTACATCGGCATCCGTCATAATGATAATCTTGTGATAACGAAGCTTAGTTATGTCAAAATCCTCATGTATGCCGGTTCCGAATGCGGTAATCATAGCTTTGATTTCCGCATTTCCGAGTATACGGTCAAGTCTTGCCTTCTCTACATTCAATATCTTTCCTCTGAGCGGCAGGATTGCCTGCGTAGCACGGCTTCTCGCAGACTTAGCCGAACCTCCGGCGGAATCTCCCTCTACGATGAATATCTCACAATTCTTAGGATCCTTGTCCGAACAGTCTGCAAGCTTACCTGGAAGACTCATGGACTCAAGTGCTGTCTTTCTTCTTGTTAGATCCCTTGCTTTTCTTGCAGCCTCTCTCGCTCTTTGTGCAAGAAGTGACTTTTCACATATCATTTTTGCTACAGTCGGATTCTGCTCAAGGAAATATGTAAGCTGTTCTGTAACAACATTGTCAACTGCACCTCTCGCTTCACTATTTCCGAGCTTCTGCTTAGTCTGGCCTTCAAACTGAGGATTCTCAATCTTGACACTTACAATGGCAGTAAGACCTTCCCTGATATCTTCTCCTGTAAGATTCTGTTCGCTGTCCTTTAAAAGCTTATTACTCCTTGCATAGTCGTTAAATGTCTTAGTAATCGCATTTCTGAAGCCTGTAAGGTGCATGCCGCCCTCAGGTGTATTGATATTGTTGACAAATGAATATATGCTCTCGTTGTAATCATCATTATGCTGAAAAGCAACCTCTACAGAAATATTGTTGACTGTTCCTTCACAGTAGATAATATTATCATAAAGCGGAGTTTTGCTGCGGTTAAGATACTGCACGAACTCCTTGATACCACCTTCGTAATGAAAAATCTTCTCCTTCTTATCCTCTCTGTCATCTCTTAAAATAATCTTGATTCCCTTAGTGAGAAATGCCATTTCTCTCAGACGATTCTTAAGGATATCAAAATCATATACTGTTTCCTCAAAAATTTCCTTGTCAGGAAGGAATGTAACCTTAGTTCCTGTCTTTTCAGGTTCACAGCTTCCGACAATCTTAAGAGGATACATTACCTTTCCTCTCTCGTATCTTTGCTGGTAGATATTTCCATCACGGCATACCTTAACCTCAAGCCACTCAGAAAGTGCATTTACAACGGACGCACCTACTCCGTGAAGTCCTCCTGATACCTTATATCCTCCACCGCCGAACTTGCCTCCGGCATGGAGAATTGTAAATACAACCTGTACCGCCGGAAGTCCTGACTTGGCATTTATTCCAACCGGAATGCCTCGTCCATTGTCTGTAACGGTAATAGAATTGTCAGAGTTAATCTGCACATCAATCTCAGTGCAATAGCCTGCTAATGCCTCATCCACCGAATTGTCTACAATCTCATATACCAAATGATGAAGTCCCTTTGATGATGTACTGCCAATATACATTCCCGGTCTTTTTCTAACTGCCTCAAGACCTTCAAGAATCTGTATCTGGTCAGCTCCGTAATTATTTTCCATGCTTTCCTCATTTCTGCGCTAGATATAATATTCTAAATATAGTCATATACGTGATAACAGCGCTTTCACATATACCTTCAAAATCAATTTTTTTCAACAACATGTCCGTTCATCACATAAAAAACCTTATCTAAGTGAAAACGATAATTAATAAATTCGTCAAGTCCTGTGCATGTGACAATCGTCTGAACATTGCTTATGCTGTCAAGCAGATAATTCTGTCTGTTCGCATCAAGCTCAGAAAATACATCATCAAGCAGCAGAACAGGCGTATCCCCTGTAAGCAGCTTAACTAACTCTATCTCTGATAATTTCAATGACAGCGCACAGGTTCTTTGCTGCCCCTGTGAGCCATATTTTCTCACATCCATATCACCCAGCATAAAGCTTAAATCGTCTCTGTGAGGGCCATACACAGTAGTTTTCTGTCGGATATCCTTCTCTCTTGACAAATAAAGTCTGTTTTTAAATTCTTCCTCATCAACCGACGGCTCATATACAAGCTCTAACTGCTCTTTATTGCCTGACAATCTGCCATGAATATCAAATATAATACTATTGAGATTGTTTACAAACTCACGCCTTATTCTGATAAGCTCTTTTCCATAGCGTACAAGCTGCTCATCCCACACATCTAAAGTATCTGCAAGTGACGGAGCAAATGAAATATCCTTAAGGAGCTTGTTTCTTTGCAGCAAAGCCTTATTATAATTGACAAGATTATGAACATATATCTTGTCTAACTGGCACAGCTCCATATCCATAAACCGCCTGCGTTCTGCCGGCCCGCTCTTGATTATGTTAAGATCCTCCGGCGAGAAAAAGACGATATTGATTATTCCAAGCAGATCCACTGCTCTCTTGATTGGAATACCATCTATTGCTACACCTTTTGTCTTATTCTTCTTAAGATGCATGTCAATCCGGTGTGAAATATTATTCTTGCGGACAAACATCTTAATATGAGCCTCATCGCTGTCAAAAGCAATTATTTCCCTGTCCTTGCTTGCGCGATGCGACTTGGTCGTACCTGCAACATATATCGCTTCAAGTATATTTGTCTTTCCCTGTGCATTATCGCCATACAGAATATTGGTTTCCGGTGAAAACTTCATGCCAAGCAGCTCATAATTTCTGTAATTTTGCAAATCAAGAGCTTCGATAACCATAATTATTCCTCGATCTTAATAGTTTCTCCATCATACTCAACCACGTCACCGGCATGAAGCTTCTTACCTCTTTGAAGCTCCACGGCACCGTTGACTTTGACCTGACCATCAAGGATAACAAGCTTTGCATCAACTCCCGACTCCACAAGTCCTGCTGCCTTTAACGCCTGTCCAAGCTTTATAAATTCATCACGTAACTTTATTGTTTCCATATTTTCCCTTTCTAAACAGTACACAGCTATGCTTATAAATTATTGCCATACATTTACATTGCTTTAAATTAGAATAATTATGCATTATACATTAATAAATATTCACAATGCATAATTATTCATTTTGTAGAAATCATAACCTTGCAAAACCAAACCCTTCAAATGGCAGTCCCGCAGTTATGATTCTAAATAATTAATCTTTTTTATATTTTTTATAATAGAGAATTCTAAAAATTAATAACAATTCCAGAATCCCAGTTATGTCTATATTAATAATTGTTAAAGTTGACAGGAAGAATGAGATAAATATACTCGTTCTTATCATCGCGGATAAAGCAAGGAGCCTTAGGGTTCATAAGATACATCGAAATCTGTTCATCATCTATAACCTTAAGCGCATCCATTAAGAATCTGCCATTAAAGCCAATCATAATATCCTTGCCTTCTTTTGTGATATCAATATCCTCATTCATTGAACCGATAGGTGAGTTAATCTTTATCTCAAGAGAGCCATCCGTAATATTTACAATAATAGGCTTTTTGTCACCTTCTTTAACAAGAAGCATTGAACGGTCTATACAATCCAAAAATTCCTTCTTGTTAATCACAACCTTAGTCTCGTAATCCTTAGAAAGCATCTGGTCAATCTTGAAGAATTCTCCATCAATCAGTCTTGAAACAACCTTAGTTCTATCAAACTCGAACAAAATATTGTTGTCTGTAAAGAAGATGCTTACCATCTCATCAGCCTCACCTGATAAAATTTTACTAATTTCATTGAGGGCTTTACCCGGAACAATAACCTTAATATCCTCATAAGAGTCTTTAAGTTCAATATTTCTTATGGAAATTCTGTGTCCATCAAGTGAAACAACCCTGAGATTGTTGTTCTTAATCTCAAAAAGCTCACCGGTCATGATTCTGTTGCTGCTTTCGCTATCAGCAATAGAAAAAATAGTCTGTCGTATAACTTCTTTAAGAGAGAATTTGGACAGCTCAATAAATTTATCTTTTTCAACATAAGGAAGATAAGCAAAGTCTTCTCCTGATTTGCCTGCAATAGTAAAGTTAGCTTTTTCACAGGTGATTTTTGCCACATAATTGCTGTCTGTCTCTATTGTGACTTCATTGTCAGGAAGCTTTCTGATAATATCGGAAAAAATCTTGGCATCGATGGCAACTTTACCTCTGTCTCTGATTTCTCCTTTAACTATAGTCTCAATTCCAAGTTCCATATCATTGCCGGTGAATTTTATCTCTCCTGCGGAAGCATCTATAAGAATACATTCGAGTATAGTCATAGTTGTTCTTGATGGTATAGCCTTGAGAACTATGCTTACACCTGATAAAAGATCTGATTTGTTGCAAATAATTTTCATTGTGTGAAACTCCTTTCAAAAATAATGCACAGTGGAGTGCTGTTAATAAATATATAAAAATATTCAGCAGTAGTCGTAGTAGGGGCTGTGAATATGTTGATAACCCTTCTAAAGCCCTTAAAATCAAGGGTTTCAGAAAAAGGATAAGTATGTTAATAATTAAAGGACAAGCTGTTAAACCTGTGTGGATAAAAAAAACGGGAAAAATATCCTGTGGATAGAAAAGTGGTTTATACACAAAAAATGAGAATTTATCAACACTTATCCACAATGTTGTCCAGCAGGTTATCCACAAAGTATAACGAGTTTATTCCTTATTATAATGTCATTTAAATAATGGTGATAACTCAAAAGCTTAAGATGGATTTATCTTTTTGATAAGGATATCTATGAGCTCTTTGGTCTGTACATTATTCTTAATCTCATCAGAAATTTTATCAGCACCGTGAATTACAGTGGTGTGGTCACGATTTCCTATAATTTTGCCGATAGTCGCAAGCGGAACGTCCGTCATTGCACGACAAAGATACATTGCAATCTGGCGCGGATATACGATTTCCTTGTTGCGCTTATGCGATGTGATATCGGCAGGTGTGATATTAAAATGGTCGGAGACTGTCTTGATGATGAGGTCAGGTGTGACATCTCTGGTCTCATTAGGGAAGATAATGTCACGAAGTGCTTCCTCAGCAAGTGCAATGCTAAGATCATTATGTGTAAACTTTGCGTAAGCTGTCAGCTTGGTAAGAGAACCTTCAAGCTCACGGATGTTGGATTTAATATTGTTGGCAATATATTCTAATATCTCATTAGGTACATTGAGATTTTCAAATTCTGCTTTTTTGCGGAGAATAGCCATACGTGTCTCGTAAGAAGGAGGTGCGATATCGACAGTGAGACCCCATTCGAATCTTGAACGAAGCCTGTCCTCTAATGTTGCAATATCCTTAGGCGGACGATCTGATGAAATAACTATCTGCTTCTTGGATTCACGCAGAGCATTAAAGGTATGGAAAAACTCTTCCTGAGTACTTTCCTTACCTGCAATGAACTGAATATCATCGATAAGCAGAACGTCAACCTTGCGGTATTTGTCACGGAACTTCTGGTTGGTATTGGTACGGTCATTCTTGATGGATTCTACGAGTTCGTTGGTAAATGCTTCGGAAGTCACATACATTACCTTCTTGGTAGGATCCTTCGTTAAAATATAGTTACCTATAGACTGCATAATATGTGTCTTGCCAAGACCTACGCCTCCGTATATAAAGAGCGGATTGTATATCTCAGCAGGAGATTCAGCGACAGCAACAGCGGCTGCATGGGCAAAGCTGTTGTTATCGCCAACGACATATGTGTCAAAGGTATATTTTCTGTTGAGTCCGGCTTTCTCGAACACTTCATCGGAAGGTGCCGCCTTGGTTACGACAGGCTTTGTACGGCTTACACCGGAGGCTGAGCTTACAAGTCTGTCAATATCTTTGGTCTGGCTTGGAAATATGAATTGGATTTCAAGCTCTAAACCGGTACATTCAGCTACGGCAACCTTCAGAGGAACTGTATATTTCTTGTCTATATAATTAATATAGTTCTGACCCATTCTCTCATCCGGAAGCAGTATAAACAAAACATCGTCATGTGTATCATAAGGCTCAAGTGGCAGCAGCCAAGTCTTAAATGATACATCACTGACTTCATGTTCATTCTTGATAGTCTCTAAAATAAGAGGCCATTTTTCTTTAATTTCAGCAATCATCGATATTTCTCCCATTTTGTGTCATTCTAAGTTATTATACCTTAAAATTTGCTTTTTTTCAATGAATTCTCTAAAATACGTGACCTAATAATTGCATAAAATACGGACAATACAGGCATATCTTGCGAGGGTCGGATTTTTTTGGAATAAACGGCATAGATTGGGAATAAATAGTGTAGAGTAGGAATAAGTAATCATAGATAAAAAATAAATAGTATAGAGTAGGATACTGTGGTATGCATTTTATATTTGAGTGTTTTTAAGTTGAATAATTAGTAATTGTATGTTTTACAATAATGTTTAGAAAGAGTGGGCGGGAGAAAATATATAATATACAAAATAAGTTTACATAATAATTTTGTTACAGTTGCATATAATATACCTTTCAGATAAATTATCAGGGTGTTAAAAATTGCTTTGTGGAAAATGTGAATATCTTAATTAACATTATCCATAAGCTTAAATAAAGGGTTTGTGGATAATTTTAACAAGTTAAGAACAATCATCAACAGAGTTATCCACAACTTATCCACAATTTGGGGATAACTTATTCACGGCCATAATGTGGATAAACAGGTTGTCAATAATTTTTGCCTTTATGGGAGATGCAAATGGAAAAAAGTAACCGTTAAGCATCTACGGACAAGCTTTAAAGTGCTGTCATTGAATCAATGCCATAAATCAGTGATGCTAAGCCAGATTCACAAAAATAATGTACAGGCATGAATAATTGCAAAAAAAGCTTGACTTTATGGGACAAAATGAATAAAATTAGAACGATGTTTTAATTATAGTATGATATGCTTACCGATTTATGCCATATCATTATCAAAAGGAGGTGTACAGAATATGAAGCAGACATTCCATCCAAAGAAGAGACAGAGAAACAAGGTTCACGGTTTCAGAGCAAGAATGAGCACAGCTAACGGCAGAAAAGTTTTATCTGCAAGAAGAGCTAAAGGAAGAAAGAGCTTAACAGTATAGGCCGCAGGTGTGTGGCCTTTTTTCTATGCAATCCATAGGAAATCATCAGGAGGCAGTTTGACACATGAGCAGTTATGAAACTTTGAAAAAAAACATCGAATTTCAAAAGGTTTATAAGAGTGGTAAGTCTTATGCCAACAAGTATCTGGTCATGTATGTTTTGGAGAATGGAACGGATACTACCAGAATTGGTATATCTGTGAGTAAGAAGGTCGGGAACAGCATTGTCCGGCACCGTCTCACGAGGCTCATAAGGGAAGCGTGCAGACTTAATTACAATAGTATACAGTCAGGTTATGACATAGTGATTATTTCGAGAGCAGCGCACAAGGGTAAGAACTTTGCGGATACGCAGAGCGCACTTATTCATATATGTAAGCTGCATGGGATTTATCGAGGTGAGCATGAAAAAGCTTTTGATAGCGATGGTAAGATTTTATCGTAAATTTCTTTCACCGATGAAGAAATATCCAACCTGTATATACACTCCAACCTGTTCTCAATATGCTATTGAAGCGATTGAGAAATATGGTGCTCTCAAAGGGAGCTACCTAACTACAAAGAGAATTCTTCGATGTAACCCTTTTGCAAAAGGAGGGTATGATCCTGTACCATAAGTTGAGCCGAAGGCTCAATTTTTAGAAAAACCTAGTGGTATTCACATACAGGATTTTTACAAATGAATTATTATCCGGGTGGGAAATAATGGGTTGTTTTCATTTTAATATGATAATGACCGGGAAGGAATAGGATTAATAATGATTTTATTAAAAGTGCCTATTCTTGGTGATATTATCGATTTTATCGCCTTGTTAATGGGCTATATTATGCAGGCGTTGTTCTTTATAACCGGTGGATTTAACATTGGTTTATGTATTATTCTCTTTACGATTATTGTAAGGCTTATAATGATGCCTATGACAATAAAGCAGCAGAGATTTTCCAAGCTGTCATCGATGATGCAGCCGGAGCTTGCCGCTATACAGAATAAATACAAGGGTAAAAGTGATACTGCTTCAATGCAGAAGATGCAGGCAGAGACGAAAGCAGTATATGAGAAGTATGGAACATC
>ERZ860590.1504-NODE-1504-length-11888-cov-2.923012_pt1 | contig 11888 bp, 6 predicted proteins | sample MGYA00509975_ERZ860590 | MGnify/ENA primary metagenome ERZ860590 (study PRJEB30046, sample SAMN00715250) | human gut metagenome | study: EMG produced TPA metagenomics assembly of the A metagenome-wide association study of gut microbiota in type 2... | reverse complement strand
ACCGTAAATGGTTCCGAAGGCTTCTGCCGTACTACCTATAATTTGATCATCAAACTCTACAAATGGTTTCAACGGATCGGAAGGATCATACTTAATTTTAAGATCATAATTCTTGTAGAAAAAATCATGTAATATGATAGTATTATCTTCCGTCTTGTCTCTTTCTGCCTGCAATAACCGATGTTCCGTATCCGTCATATATGCATTAAAGAAAGAAGAAGTCAATAGACAATAGCCTTCAAAAGTACTTAGTTCAAAAGGACATGCTTTTTGCATTTGAACACGAGTACGTGTACCGTACAAATCCCATATATTTTCATCTTTCGGAAGCAAATTGAACGTAACCGACAAAGAGTCAGTTTTACCTATATTTTCATAGACACCCTTCATCCGGAACTTTGCAACTCGCTCCCCTGCTTTAATGGTTACCGTATTTGATTCAACTACATATTGCTTTTTTTCAATTGCATTACTAGCCTTATCGTCTACTTCCACACCAAAAGAACGGTCATAATCGCATATATTCGTAGCTACTACCGGAATCTCAAACCATTTCTCGCTGTCCTGCACCGGATACATAGATAATGTATCGGAGAACATCACGTAGTCGGAACCGCTGTAAGTCGTCCGGGAAAGATCATTACATCCCCAGAATCCGACAGCTAGCGTTATCAGTGCTACTATTCCTGTTATTAATAGTTTCATTGTTTCTCTATATTATCTTTATACATTATTTATTGCTTTCATTAGGTGCTAGATCTACGCCAGGAGCATCCAACTCATGTTGTGGAATAGGCCATACAAAACGAGGATCGTCTTTCTCTAACTTCAACGTATTACCCGGAGAGATAGTCGAAGTTTGTTCTTTACGTTCAAATCCCTCATGCCAACGTTTCAAGTCGTTAAGACGGAAACCTTCCATAAAGAGTTCTTTCATACGTTCTTCACTGACAGTTTTAAACCAATTTTCTTCTGTAAGCGTAGTAGAGCCACCATAAGAAGAATAACGAGCCATACGTAAAGTAGAAATATCAATTCCTGCTTTTCCATAATAAGATGCTCCCATCCGGCAATAAGCCTCTGCACGAATCAGATATTGTTCCGCTAACCGGAACGGTTTCGGCATGGATACACACAGCAATCTTTGGCTTATAAAATCCTGATTTCCCATGTATTTAACCAAAAGAGGCCAAGTCAACCCATGAGAGAATCCGGTCGTTGCCGTAGCGAAATAAGCATTATAGCGTAAATCAGCATTGGCATAGGCATCCAATGCCCATTTAGCTGGTACATAATCCGGTTTATAAGATGTATAATCATAATTGAGGAATACAGTGCCTAATGCCCCTCCATAGGAATTTACCTCAAACATTACTTTCCAAATGATTTCAGTAGAATTATCATACTGCCACATGTATGCAAAATCATTATAAGTAACCGAATAACTATGCTTGGTTGCATCAGCTAATATATATTTCTTACTATCTATTACTTTAGTAGCATATTCAACAGCTTTCTCCCACTTCCGCATATACAAGTACATACGAGCATATAAAGCATTGACTGTACCAATCGTGAAATATGCAGAATTATAAATAACCTCAGTGTCATCATCCGTAGCCAGATATTCGGCCGATCTAGCCAAATCATCCAATACAAACTGATACGAATCTTTTAAAGAAGCACGTTTTACAGGTCCCGGATTAACGTAGCTGGACTGCAGTACAACTCCCAGTTCATTGGCAGCTTCTTCGTCACTTTCATAAGCTTTACAGAAACACTTCAACAGTTCTGAATAAGCCAGCGCACGGGCAAAATAGATATGACCTTTATAGGTATCCAACTTGTCCAGTTGTTCATCATCTGAAGTGTTGGCCTCTACAGCAGCAATGTTATCAAGAACAAAATTGCAACGTCCGATGACAGTATACAAGCCACCATACACATATTCCACCTGTTTATTGATAGCTAATATTTCATTACGCCATACATCACCATAGATATTTGTATATCCTTTAACAGCGTATACCAGATCCGTCTGAATATCAGGCAATAAAGTCAAGTATCCGCTATATAGGCTGGCATTTTTAAACTGTGCATAAATACCGACCAAAGCTTGGCGTACATCGCTCACTGTCTTAATAGCCTCTTCTTGCGGAATTGCATCTTGCGGATATTTATCAAGACAGGAAGATGCCGAAAGCAATACCGCAACTAAAACTATATATAATTTTATTTTTCTTATCATCACTGATTAATTTTAGAATGAAACTTCCAGTCCGAATGTAAACTGACGGGACATAGGGTATTGAGCCTTATACACATTGGAGGTAGACTCCGGATCCATCCCTGTAAAACTTGTAAATGTCAACAAATTCTGTCCCTGCGCATAAATACGGGCACTACTTAAAAAATTAGTCCGCTGCAACCATTTCTGTGGGAATGTATAGCTAAGCATTAAATTTTTCAGACGCAGGAAAGAAGCATCTTCCAAGAATCGTGAATCTAATTGAGGAGTAACTCCATAACGAGGGATATCAGTCACATCTCCCGGCTTTTTCCATCGATCATAAAGCATACGTTTTGACTGATTGTAGGCACTGAACAGTCCGTTGCTCTCTTGAAAGACTCTGTCATTGTTAAGCATCCAGCGATCGGCCACCCACGTGAACTGTGCGGAAAGTGAAAATCCTTGCCAAGAAAGTGTAGTACCAAAACCACCTTGCCAAGGAGCTTCATGTGTCTTACCCAGCATCACTTTGTCACTTTCATTATATTCTGTAGTAATTTCACCGTCTTTGGTATACCATAAAGCATCTCCATTAATCGGATTAACTCCCGCATAACGGTTCAGATAAAATTCTCCTAACGGATGACCTACCGCAACCATTCTACCAGTATCAGAGGCTACATATTCTGTTATCCCATTATAAAGCTCGGTTATCTCATTTTTATTATATGAAACATTGGCGTTCACATTCCATGTAAAGTCTTTGATGCGAAGTACGTCTGCACTGACATTAATTTCTACACCACGGTTTCGCATAGCTCCCACATTATCCCAACGAGTTCCAAAACCGCTAGTTGTGTAAGAAATGGGAACTGCCATCAACATATTAGTAGTTTTCTTATTATAAAACTCCACATCCAAATTTATACGATCAATAAAACCTAAATGCAGTGCCACATTAGTAGCCCATGTAGACTCCCAACTTAATTCTTCATTTCCCAACTGGGAAATAGCAATACCTGATTCATTGTTATACTTATATCCACCGGAAACTAAAGCCAAATGTTCATAGTTATTAATAGAAGAGTTGCCCGATGTACCGGTATTAATCGCTATTTGCGCATTAGTAAGCCATTTATATTTTTGCATGAACTTCTCCTTACGGAGATTCCACATAAACCCGACTGACCAAAAAGCTCCCCAATGTTTATCTGTTCCGAAACGGGAAGATCCATCCCCACGAACCGAAAAGTCAGCATAGTAACGATCATCATAATTATATTCACCACGACCAAAAAAAGAGAGAAAAGAATATTCCGTAACGGGATCTCCCCATGATGAAGCGGTAGAACCGGAAGACAAGTTTGTCAAAATATCATTTGTCTGTCCACGAGTCGTAACCTGAAAACCTTCATAATGATAATCGACTCCTTCCTGCCCAACCATAAAGTTGAATGAATGAACATCATTCAACATAAAACGGTAGTTTGCCGTATTTGTAATCATCAAATTAAGCATATCATACGAACTACGCTGGGCACCTCCATAATTATTATTTGGCTTATAACTCGGAAAACTTCGATAAAAAGAAGTAGTATGACCATAATCTGCACTTAGTTGTGAACGAATTGTGAGATTCTTTATAGGTGTAGCTTCAGCATAGAAAGTAGATAAAAGTTTATACTTCTTATTTGATAACGGATTGTTTTCCATCCATGCTAACGGATTCTCCGTCGTTCCTTTCCAACTGCCGTCATCCTGAAGAGCCAGACTTCCATCCTCCTTATAAGGATTCCAGTAAGGCAACATGAAAAAAGATGCGGAAATAGGAGCCCACAATGCATATTCACCATCATCACTCTGTTCTACCTCCTGATAAGTAAACATTGTATTCGTTCCTATTTTCAACCATTTATTAGCTTTCGCCTCCACATTGGCACGGAAGTTAACACGCTCAAATGTAGAACCTACTGCAATACCATCCTGATCATAATAGCTTCCCGAAACATAATAATTTAACTTTTCCGTACCACCATTTACTGATAACTCGTAATTCTGCAAGGGTGCTTTGTCATTGTATACCTTATCCAGCCAATTGATATTTATCTTACTTAATTTCTCGTAATCCTGTCCTTTATCCAATCCCACTTCTTTTTCAAACTGAATACGTTCGTTCGTATCCATCTGATCCCAGTCCTTTGAAGCTAATTGGGAAAAACCTAGTTGTGTACGGAAAGTAATCTTGGCAGCTTCCCCCATACGTCCACGCTTGGAAGTGATTACTACCACGCCATTAGAAGCACGTGCGCCATAGATAGAAGTAGAAGAAGCATCTTTCAACACTGAAATGCTCTCAATATCATTAGGACTAATCGTGTTGAAATCTGAACTTGAAATAGCCACTCCATCCAATATAAAAAGAGGATCTTTCCCCGAATTAATTGAATTTGTTCCGCGAATACGAAAAGTTGCTGCCTTACTGGGTTCACCTGATTCAGAAAGCACCATTAATCCCGGTGCCTGCCCTTGCAGTGCCTGATCGAAACTCGGAGCAGGAACATCTTCCATCTTTTCAGCTTTTACCGTAGATACAGAACCTGCAATCGTACCTTTCTTACGTACACCGTAGGCAACAACCACTACTTCTTCTACCATTTGTGCATCACTCTCCATCTTCAGATTCATGCGAGTGGCAGCAGACACCTGCTTTTCCATCGTTTTCATTCCAATGTAAGAAAACTGCAAAATAGCAGGGGATTTCGTCACTGTGATACTGTAATTACCATTCATATCGGTAATTACTCCGTTCGTCGTACCCTTCTCCAAAACAGACACACCAATCATCGGCTGATTGTCTTCCGCCGAAATAATGTGTCCCGTTACCTGATATCCACCCTGTGCAAAAAGCAACAGGGGGATACTTGTCAGAGTAAAGAGTACAAACAAGAGAATTGATTTTCTCATCTTTGATACTTTGATTTTAAATTAATGAAATTGATTTATTTTTATAGATTTATCTACAATAAGGAATACGCAGTCTTCGCGTAGAATAATACACTCCTTTCCCAAAATCGGTTTATGCATTTTCTGCACCGACTTGGGACAGGCTATTATTATCTATAAATATAGAATAGGAATAGACTAACTTGGCAAATTCTTAATATTGCGCCAAATATCCAAATAGATTTTTCGTGTTACTGCTGTGTGAATTAAATGTATGACCATCTGCTCTCTTAAGTTATAAATTAAACACTAATATCACTTGTTCTGTTTAGGTGTTATACACTTCTAATATTGTTCTATTTTGGCTACAAATATATATATTATATTTAAATAAAAGAAACAATATGTCGCATATTTTATACCAAATTTCCACTTATATCTTTTTGATACATATTTAAGTACACAAACCCATAAATGAAAATAAATCCACAACATATTTCAATGATAATTGAATATAAACGTTCATTTTGATAGTTACTTTAATTGCTCAAATAACAACATCACAACTCATACAAAATAGCTTATTAAGAGGATTCAATATAGAAAAGATAATTATTCAAAACTATTTCCTATTTTTGCACTCATTATATATAAATAAGGTATAAGATGAACTACGGATTTGTAAAAGTAGCTGCAGCCGTGCCACACGTAAAAGTGGCTGACTGTAAATTCAATGTAGAGAAGATAGAAAGTCTGATTACAGTGGCTGAAGGAAAAGGAGTGCAGATCATTATTTTCCCGGAAATGAGTATCACCGGATATACTTGTGGTGACCTATTCGGACAACAACTTTTGCTGGAAGAAGCAGAAATGGGGCTGATGCAAATTCTGAATAACACCCGTCAATTAGATATCATTTCTATTGTTGGCATGCCTGTCGTTGTCAATTCGACAGTAATCAATGCAGCCGTAGTGATTCAGAAAGGGAAAGTGTTGGGAGTTGCAGCCAAGACCTATCTGCCGAATTATAAAGAATTCTACGAACAACGTTGGTTCACATCAGCGCTTCAGTTGACTACAAACAACGTACGCCTGTGTGGACAAATCGTTCCCATAGGTGCAAATCTGCTTTTTGAGACTTCAGATACGACTTTTGGCATTGAGATATGCGAGGACCTTTGGTCTACTATACCTCCAAGTTCCTCACTGGCACTGCAAGGGGCAGAGATTCTGTTCAATATGTCTGCTGATAATGAAGGCATTGGAAAGAACAATTATCTTTGTTCTCTCATCAGCCAACAATCTGCACGTTGTATTGCCGGATATGTATTCTCGTCTTGTGGCTTTGGAGAATCTACTACCGATGTGGTTTTTGCCGGTAATGGGCTGATTTATGAAAACGGTTCACTGCTTGCACGCAGCGAACGTTTCAGTATGAAAGAGCAACTGATTATCAGCGAAATTGATGTGGAACGCATCCGGGCAGAACGCAGGATAAATACTACTTTCGCCGCTAATCAGGCAAATTTAGGAGACAAGAAAGCAGTTTCTATCGCGACAGAATTTGTCAACAGCAAAGAACTGACCTTAACCCGGAAGTTCAACGCCCATCCTTTCGTACCACAAGGAATTGAGCTAAATGAACATTGCGAAGAAGTATTCTCTATCCAAGTGGCCGGACTAGCACAAAGATTAGTTCACACCGGAGCCAAAACAGCCGTAGTCGGTATTTCAGGTGGATTAGACTCAACACTGGCACTGCTCGTCTGCGTGAAGACTTTCGATAAACTGGGATTATCCCGAAATGGTATTCTCGGAATCACGATGCCGGGTTTCGGAACGACTGACCGCACCTACCATAATGCGATCGATCTAATGAAATCATTAGGTATATCCATCCGTGAGATTAGTATTAAAGATGCCTGCATCCAACATTTTAAGGACATCGAACATGACATGAATGTACATGACGTTACATACGAGAATTCGCAAGCGCGCGAACGTACACAAATACTAATGGATGTGGCCAATCAGACTTGGGGAATGGTTATCGGCACAGGGGATTTATCCGAACTTGCATTGGGATGGGCTACTTACAACGGCGATCACATGTCCATGTACGGGGTAAATGCGAGTGTTCCCAAAACACTTGTGAAATATTTAGTACAATGGGTGGCAGAAAACGGTATGGACGAAAACTCGAAAGCTACTTTGCTTGATATTGTAGACACTCCTATTAGCCCGGAATTGATTCCGGCGGATGAGAACGGAGAAATTAAACAGAAAACAGAAGATTTGGTAGGTCCTTATGAACTGCACGACTTCTTCCTATATTATTTCTTACGTTTCGGCTTCCGGCCTTCCAAGATATTCTATTTGGCAAAAACGACATTCAAAGATATGTATGATGAAGAAACCATCAAGAAATGGCTTTCCACTTTCTTCCGTCGTTTCTTCAATCAGCAGTTCAAACGTTCTTGCTTACCGGACGGACCTAAAGTAGGAAGTATTTCTATTAGTCCACGGGGGGATTGGAGGATGCCTAGTGATGCCAATTCAGCTATGTGGCTTAAAGAAATAGAGAATTTATAGGGAAGTACAAACATCAAACTATTCTCACTGCTATGAGAAAAAATACTCATTACTATGAGAAGATTTTCTCATTATAGTGAGAATTTTTTCTCATAGCAGTGAGAATAGTTGAGAAAATATAACGCCTCATCATAGCTTCGATACAACATTTTAGCAAGACATGTATCTGCACAAAATTACATACTAAAATCCCTCTGTACACATAACTTTTCTTCTTATTTGCTCTATATCCGCTTCTTTAATCCTCCGAATGATATTTTTATAAATACGATGAAAGCCAAAACCGCCTTCAGTCATTTCATGAATCGCGTCTTCTTTTGAAACATTCTGAAATACCACTCGATAAAGTGCGCAAACAGCTCCTGTGCGATCTGATCCGTGATGGCAATGGATAACAATCGGCGCTTTACGATTCTTTATAATACGCAATGCTTCAATCAACTGTTCTTCATTGATGGAATGAGCTTTGGTCTTTACCCGATGAAGCTTTACGTTCGTTCCTGCGGCTTCATCATCATCGCTATGTCTATTACGGAGATTGAGAGCTTCGCCAATACCATACTTTTCTAAAGCTTTAAAGTCTTCATGCGAAGGTTGCTCTGAACGATATACACCCGAATCGATCTTGTACAGATTGGTTAATTCACTATCAGGAAGAGTAATCTTCTCTACTTTCAAATTCTGACTAAAAATAGATATAGAGAAGATTACTCCCAAAAGTAGGCTCAACAGGATTCTTTTCTGCATAAGTCTATATTATTATTATAAAAAGATCAAAGTACTCCCTTGCTGGATGGAAGTTCAAAATGATAGATATCTCTTTTGATTGCCATTTTCAAGGCACGGGCAAGGGCTTTAAAAATACCTTCTATCTTATGATGTTCATTTTGTCCTTCCGCCTTGATGTTCAGATTCATTTTTGCCGCATCACTTAGTGACTTAAAGAAATGAAGGAACATTTCCGTTGGCATCTCCCCTATCTTCTCACGCTTGAATTCGGCATCCCAAACCAGCCAGGGACGACCACCAAAGTCCAGACAAACCTGACAAAGACAATCATCCATCGGTAAAGCATAGCCATAACGTTCAATTCCACGCTTACTACCTAAAGCCTGGTAAATACATTCTCCTAATGCAATAGCAGTATCTTCGATCGTATGATGTTCGTCTACCTCCAGATCTCCTTTTACACGGATTGTCAAGTCCATACCGGAGTGTTTTCCAATCTGCTCAAGCATGTGGTCGAAAAAGCCAAGACCGGTAGAGATGTCACAAGTACCGTTTCCATTCAAGTTCAAAGCCACATCAATATCTGTTTCTTTGGTTGTACGACGTACTTCCGCTTTCCGTTCTCCGGCAAAAAGGAACTCGGCTATCTGATCCCAGTCAGTTGTTGCAAGAGCGCAGACTTCTTCCAATCCTTTTTCTTTCAGGGTTTCAGGTGAATTTTGCAGATAAATTGCCCGGCAACCCATATTTTTGGCAAGTTCCACATCCGTAGGACGGTCGCCTATAACAAAACTTCCGGCAAGATCGTATTCCGGATTATTTAGGTACTTCGTCAACATTCCGGTACGTGGTTTACGGGTGGGCGCATTATCTTCTGGGAAACTACGGTCTATCAGAATCTCATCAAAAGTAATCCCCTCTCCTTCTAATGTTTTAAGCATCAGATTATGGGCAGGCCAAAACGTTTCTTCCGGGAAAGAAGATGTACCCAATCCATCCTGATTGGTGACCATCACAAATTCAAAATCAAGTTTACTGCGGATAAAACCTAAATTACGGAATACTTTCGGATAGAATTCCAGCTTCTCCAATGAGTCGAGTTGGTAATCTACGGGAGGTTCGATCACCAACGTACCATCTCTATCTATAAATAATACTTTCTTCTTCATAAATTATCCCGGGTATTTTTTAAGGGTGGCTAATAGTGTATTATTCTCTACACGGGTACCGACAGTCACACGCAAACAGTTGCAGCAAAGCGAAATGTTATGGCGATTACGCACAATAATTCCTTCACCTACCAAATAATTGTAGATTTTCACGGCATCCGTCACTTTTGCCAAAAAGAAATTCGCATCAGACGGAAACAGTTTAATGGTACATGGAAGCTTTTCAAATTCCGCTTCCAGATAGTCACGTTCTTCCTTCAGAGTTTTCACCCAACGTTCTATCTCATAATGTTTATGCAACATGGCGATGGCTTGCTGTTGAGTCAACTGGTTGACATTATAGGGATATTTGATTTTACTAAGAATATCAATAATCTCTTTGGAAGCAAAAGCCATTCCCAAACGGATAGCAGCACATCCCCAGGCTTTGGAGAATGTCTGGAATACGACGAGATTGGGATATTTATCCAACTCTTCGAGGAAAGACGGAGCTTTAGAAAAATCATTGTAAGCCTCATCCAACATTACCAATCCTTCAAACTGACAAAGAATCTTTTCTATTTCGGAACGAAGCAAATCATTTCCTGTCGGATTATTAGGAGAGCAAAGGAAAATAAGTTTGGTATGCTCGTCGGTAGCTGCCAGTAATTTGTCAGCAGAGAACTGGAAGTCATCATCCAACAATACTTTCCGATATTCCACATCGTTTACATCGGCACAGACCTGATACATTCCATAGGTAGGATCGATAGCTACTACATTATCTTTACCCGGTTCGCAGAAAGCACGAAAGACCAAGTCGATGGCTTCATCACTGCCGTTTCCGAGAAAAATATGTTCGGGAGATACTTTCTTAATTTTCGACAACAATGTTTTCAGTTCACACTGCATAGGGTCCGGATAACGATTGTGAGGCGTATTGTACGGATTTTCGTTTGCATCCAGGAAAACAGAAGCGGTGACTCCTTTATATTCATCACGTGCCGAAGAGTAAGGCTTTAATTTCCAGATATTCGGCCGGGTTAATTCTTGTAATGTTTTCACTTCTTTAAATTTTAAGTTATGAATTTTGAATTGCTTTGAGACGTACTGTGACCGCATTTTTGTGCGCATCCAAATGTTCGTTAGCCGCCATCTCCTCAATAGCAGGACCAATAGCCTTTATTCCTTCCGGGAGAATTTCCTGGAACGTAATCTTGCGGATAAAACTATCCAGACTGACGCCACTATATGCTTTGGCATAACCGTTGGTAGGCAAGGTATGATTTGTTCCGGAAGCATAGTCACCGGCACTTTCGGGAGTTAACGATCCAAGGAAAACAGAACCGGCATTTGTTACACGCTCTGCTACTTCCATGTAGTTTTCCGTTTCTATAATTAAGTGTTCCGGCGCGTATGCGTTAGTCAGTTCCAATGCTTCATCCAAATCCTTTACTAAAATCAGTTTACTATTCTCTAATGATTTTGCAGCAATTTCACGACGGGGCAATTCGGCTAATTGACGTTCTACTTCCGCCATTACTTCTGTTTGAAGCTTCTCGGAAGTGGTAATCAATATAGCCTGGCTATCTATTCCGTGTTCTGCCTGTGACAAAAGGTCTGCTGCTACAAAAACCGGGTTGGCAGATACATCAGCCAGAACTTCGACTTCAGAAGGACCGGCAGGCATATCAATAGCTACATCACGCAGGCTTACCAACTGTTTGGCAGCTGTCACATATTGATTGCCTGGACCAAATATCTTATATACTTTGGGGACACTCTCCGTTCCATAGGCCATAGCGGCAATAGCCTGCACACCACCAGCTTTGAATATTTTACTGACACCTGCCAGTTGCGCAGCAAAAAGAATAGCCGGATGAATATTTCCATTCTTATCGGGAGGTGTGCAAAGTACGATTTCCTTGCATCCTGCAATTTTAGCCGGAACAGCCAACATCAATACAGTTGAGAAAAGTGGTGCTGTTCCACCCGGAATATACAATCCCACTTTTTCGATTCCTACCGATTTTTGCCAGCAAGTCACACCGTTCATTGTTTCTACCTTCTTTCCGATAAAACGTTGGGAAGCATGAAAGGTTTCAATATTTTGTTTTGCCAGGGAGATGGCTGCTTTCAGTTCATCGCTTACCAATGTTCCGGCAACCTGTATCTCTTCAGGAGTCACAGCAAGCGCAGACAAGGCGACTTTATCAAAAGTAGCTTCATATTCCAAGACGGCTTTG
>ERZ860590.1493-NODE-1493-length-12000-cov-2.657179_pt1 | contig 12000 bp, 9 predicted proteins | sample MGYA00509975_ERZ860590 | MGnify/ENA primary metagenome ERZ860590 (study PRJEB30046, sample SAMN00715250) | human gut metagenome | study: EMG produced TPA metagenomics assembly of the A metagenome-wide association study of gut microbiota in type 2... | reverse complement strand
TTCTAAGTGTGTAAAAAGATATATAAAAACAGAGAATGCGACCATCGGAGAGGCAATAAGTGAGATATATCAATTTATGGATCGTGGGTATAGAAATGAATATTATTATAAAAATACAATTCTTAATCAATTGTTGATAAAGAAACATGATTTGTATAATACAGCTGCACTTACAGAATTACCTATTGGTGATTCGAAAGCGGATTTTATCATGATTAATGGTCGCGGAGTGGTATATGAAATAAAAACAGATTTAGATAATCTGCTTAGATTAGAAAATCAGATTAAAGATTATTACAAAGTATTCAGTTATGTTTATGTTGTAGTTGGAAATAAACAGTTGCCACTTGTAAAAGAGTTTTTGAAAGATCAAAAAGTCGGAATATACGAATTGACGTCAAGTGGAAAACTAATATGTAGAAAAAAAGCTTTTTACAATAAGGAGAATTTGTCATATGAGGCAATGTTTCAAGTCTTACGTAAAGCGGAATTTGAATCTGTTTTATTAAAACATTTTAATAAGCTTCCAGAAGTTAATAGTTTTCAATATTATAGAGAGTGTCAAAAATGGTTAAAATGTGTAAATATTATTACTCTACAAAAAGATGTAATGAAATGCCTGAAAGCGAGAACATTGATGCTTGTGGAAAATAAATTAGAAGAGAAGGTTCCGTATGAATTGAGATTTTATGCGTATTTTTCAAAAAAAATCGATTCAGATTACCAAGAAATAGACACATTTTGGAATGAAAGAATGGAGGGATAGAGTATGTATTTTCCATATCTTAGAGGAAGACAGAATGAATTATTGTGTTTGCGTGAACTTTTGGATGCAGGGGAACTCAGTTCAAAAGTTATTCCGATTATTGAACCTGTAAAATTTAGTAGTACTTTTTTTTCAACACTAACAAAGTTTATTGAAATGAATCGTAAAGTGATTGTAATTAGAAATCCTAAAGTGGGTTCTTTCAGTAAAGAATTAACCGATATGAGAAAAAACATTGAGAAGGAAAATGATGAAAATAAAAAGGAAAAATTGCAGAAAACACTAGATGGTTATAAAAATGTGTGGAATGATCCGAGTATTCAAAAAGCATATATAGTGGATAGCAAGGTTATTTCTGATATTATTGAAAATAAAATTGATGTTAAAAATGTAGTGATGATAAATATTGAAAAAGGAAATTATCATTATTATGAGGAATATGGAGAAGAAATAACAGGAAAATATACAGTTGTTCCCAAAGGCGGAGATTTTGAAGATATTATCGAAGATGATATAATTATTTTGGAAGATGGCTATAGAAAAGCAAAACGGAATATAGATTATATTGAAAATCCAGATGAACCTTTTAGTAGAAATCATATTGTATATAAAAAAAGAGGATTTGTTGGATTTTCGGATTTTTCGATGGTTGGAAATGAGTTTGAGGAGTCGGGTTTTGCACCGTTAGCAATAGCGATTCATATTATGTATTTTGGAAACAGAGAAGAGTTACGAGTACATCATTTTGTATCGGAATCTAATGAAAGTATTTCCGATCCGGCAAGAAAATTTGAAGAGGCTATGAATAGTTTAATAAGCTGGGAGCAATTTGATGTTATTCCAAAAACAATAGGACTAAATAGCTTAATTGAATGTTACAATATGGGAAAGTTTCCCGGATTAGGGGTAATTAAGAAATATTCATTGATGCATCATATAGAAATGATGGGAGAATATTTAGAGGCAAAATAAATGGTTTGTTGTATAGATTGTTCACCACTTTACAACTTTATAAATGACACCCATGTTTCCTAAATACTTGTTTTATAGCATTTATCACGGATTTTGATTTTATTTGGGTTTCGATATTTTGCACGAAACCAGTGAAAAATATCTGCTTACGGATGCCCTCACTTACGGCAAACCGAAATTCCTGCACACTTTTATCTTTGTAGTCAGCAAATTCATTGTCGACATAAGGCAGCGGTTTCATTGCACAATAACTGATGCTGATAAGATTTAGCATCATTTCGATTCCTTTGCAGCTTCGTACCATATAACTGCATAAAGACCAGAATGTTTTCTGCTCATAATAACTCACTTCGATATTCCAGCGGAATGAATATAAAAATAATGGTATATACTGCATCCAATCACTGCCAGTCTGATTTAATGGAGCTTTTTCATGCCATACGCAGAAAATCTCCAGATGTTCAGGTGAAACCGTACTGAAAAACAAGCGTTTCGCACCGCCATCTTTTACGGCTGATGTGACCATACGCGAGGACTTCTTTGGCACCGAAAAGATTTGTAAGTACACGGCGTACACCCATATAATAATCACCAATCTTTTCATCTGACAGTGCAAAATCTTCATCTATGGAGAGTCTTTGTCCGTGTTTTGCAGGTCTTCCTTTTCTGCCACATCCTGTAACCTAAAGGTACAGCAAGATAGGAAATCTTGTCATGTTTCCAGACTGGTATGCAGAGCATCAGGCTTACAAAACAATGACCATTTAAGTAATTAGAGCCATTGTGGGCAGCATGGTCAAAAAGTTTTGATACATTTTCAAATTTTGTGCCAAATTTTGTAACCATAGTCTCATCTATGCAAAGAAATACCGGCTGAGTTTTTAATAAATCCGAAATCAGGTGTAAAGCAGTCCGTACAGTCGCATTCATAAACCTGGAATAGTCAGCCTTAGCATAAGAACAGGCATGGTAAAAAGCATTTAAAGATTTCTTAGTTATTCCGGATAAAAAGTGCTGATACAGGAATCTTATTGAATGAACTGATTCCAAAGCCAATATTGAAAGCACCAGTAAAAACAGTGTATCTGCGGTAGGTGCAGAAAAAGTTTTAAAATAAATAAAAAAATATTGATTTAGTCTACCAATTAGTGTGTTTTCGTTGTATAATAGTTTTGTCGTACAGGGTCACTTTCTTTCTTAATGTTATAGTTCAAATTCATTATACACCAGAAAGCCCTGTATGATTTCTTTTTTTGAAAAAAGTTGTAAAGTGGTGTATATTTACATAAAGATTTCGTACAAAAGGAGGAGTATCTTATGTTTAAAAATTTAAAAATGAAAACTGCATTGACAAGTGCAATAACCGTTCTGACTATAATATGTATAACAATATTATATATATTCACACAGACAGGAATGACAAAATTAATGAAAAAAAGTGCTCAGGACAGCATGAAAACTTCACTCAATTCACAGACTACACTTATAAGCGAATATGTTTCCCATCAGGAAGACCTTTTAAAAAAATTCAGTATAAGTCCCATGATAATTGATTATCTAAAAGACCTTAATAACAAAGACAAACAGCTTAAAGCACAGCAATTTACTGAAAATTATTTTAAAGGACTTGACAACTGGGAAGGTATATACTCAGGCGAATGGAATACTCATGTAGTTACCCACTCAAATCCAAAAGTTGTCGGTATGACTACGCGAAAAGGTGATTCCTTAAAGGCTCTTCAAAATGCCATGAAAGAAAATAACGGACTTTACAACGCAGGTATTATCGTTTCCCCTGCATCACAGAAGCTTATACTTTCTATGTACTGTCCTGTCTATGACACAGACGGAAGCACTATTGTAGGCTATGTCGGCGGTGGTCCATATATGGAAAAGCTCGAAAGTCTTTTAAATGAAACAAAAAAAAACGACAAAAAATCTATACAATATTCGATGCTAAATGTCTCGTCAAAAATGTATATTTTTAATGACGAGGATACCTCTCTTATCACAAAAGAAGCAACAGACAAAGGTATTTTAAATGTTATCAATGACATAGAAAAAAGAAAAAAAAATACTAATGATGCATTTACATACAAAAATTCAAACAATACATCCTATGTAATGTCTTACCAGTATGATAAAGAACATGACTGGGCTGTTATATCAAAAGCAAAAGAAAGCAGTTTATATTCAGATGTCTATAAGACAATGCGCACACTTGCATTATTCTGCATTATATCGTGCATAATGATATCTTCTTTATCATGGTTCTTTATACATATGCATACAAAACCTCTTACTTATGTAACAGACGCATTATTGGAATTAAAAGAACTCAAGATTAAAAAGCACGATAAATTACGAAAATATATCAATGCAAACAGTGAAGTAGGTCAGATAAGCACGGCACTTAACTCTCTGAGTGATTCATTTGAGGACATTATACAAAAACTCGGTTCATGCTCAGATTCACTTACAGATTCAGCGGTAAAGATGTCAGACTCTTCCGATATTCTTATACAGTGTGTTGATGACAATGCCAATGCAACCGAACAATTTGCCGGACATACTGACCAGATAAATGATACTGTTTCACAGGTTGATGATGGTATCAATGATATTTCAGATGTTGTATCACAAGTAGAAACAAAAATACAGCTTGGTGATGCACAGAGTAGCGAGCTTATAGAAAAAATCAGCCAGATGCGAGACATAACAAACGCCTCTCTTGAAACAGCAAATATAAAGATTGACGAAAACAATCATGCGATTCAGGAAGCTATCGTCAATCTACAATCACTTACACAGATTGACGATATGGCAAAACAGATTCTTGATATCACAAGCCAGACAAACTTACTTGCCTTAAATGCCTCCATTGAAGCTGCACGTGCCGGTGAAGCCGGACGCGGTTTCAGTATTGTGGCAAACGAAATAGGTAATCTTGCAGAAAGTTCACGCCAGACAGCCACATCCATCCAGAATATATGTAATGAAACAAAAGAGCACATATGTATGGTACAAGACTGTTTTGACAACATTATAAACTTCATGGAAGAAGATATAAAATCACAATTTAAAGACTTCCTTGAGGCAACAAATGAATACAACACATCAATAGGACAGATAAAGAATATTATCCATGAAATGCACGATTGCTCAAACGAATTTGTTAAAGCCGTTTCAGATATCAAATCACAGATTGACAATGTACAGAATAATCCTGACGGTATTACAATGCACACTAAAGATGTTATTAAAAAAGTGGAACAGACTAAAAAAATCACGGAAGACCTTACAGATATTGTCCGCAAAAACGAAGAAAATGCTTTGGCTATTAAAGAAATAATGAATCGTTTTTCACTTTGACTTGAATTTAAGCACACTCTCCTCACTCCTTGCATCACAGCCTTCAAAATGATATAATCTTTTTTACAGAACACACATGGCTTTTGCCATGTGTGTTCTATGTTAATAACAATGTACTCCCGTTATCTTACGAACGAAGAATTTCGAGAGTTCATTACTAAAGAATGGAGGCTCCTTATGAGTGAAAACAAAGAATTTTTAGGTACTGAACCAGTCGGAAAACTTCTCTTAAAACTGGCAGTTCCATCCGTAATATCACAGATTGTCAATATGCTCTACAATATTGTAGACAGAATTTATATAGGTCATATCCCAAAGACCGGAAGTCTTGCTCTTACAGGACTTGGTGTCTGTATGCCTATCATTATGATAATATCAGCTTTCGCCGCCCTTATCGGTTTCGGCGGTGCTCCGAGAGCTTCAATCTTTATGGGCAAAGGCGAAAATGACTCAGCCGAAAAAACTCTCGGCAACTGTTTTACGACACAGATAATCATTTCGATCATTCTTACTATTGTTCTTCTCTTTGGCAACAGATTTTTCCTTATGGCATTTGGTGCCAGTGACAACACAATAGATTTTGCAACAAGCTATATGAACATCTATGCTTTAGGAACTATCTTTGTGCAGCTTACTCTCGGAATGAACTCTTTCGTAACGGCACAGGGCTTTTCAAAAACAGGAATGCTTACCGTAGTTATCGGAGCCGTATGCAATATCATACTCGACCCGATATTTATTTTTGTGCTTGGTCTTGGTGTAAAAGGTGCTGCCATTGCTACCATCATTTCGCAGGGTGTTTCCTGTATATGGGTAATCTCATTTTTGACAGGCAGAAAAACTTTTTTGAAAATAAAGAAAAAATACCTTATGCCTTCGGCTGATGTTATCCTGCCATGTATGGCTCTCGGTGTTTCAACATTTGTCATGCAGGCAAGCGAGAGTGTTATCTCAGTCTGCTTCAACTCATCACTCTTAAAATACGGCGGTGATGTTGCCGTGGGAGCAATGACAATACTTACAAGCGTTATGCAGTTCGCTATGCTTCCATTACAGGGTATCGGTCAGGGAGCACAGCCTGTCACCAGCTACAATTACGGCGCAAAAAACACAGACCGTGTCAAAAAGACATTCAAAATCCTAATCACTGTATCACTCAGCTATTCTGTTATTTTCTGGGCATTGATACAAATGTTTCCAAGTGTATTTGCAGGCATATTCAGTTCAGATAAATCACTTGTGACATTTACGGCTGATGCACTTAAAATCTATTGCGGAATGTTATTTATGTTTGGAATACAGATAGCGTGCCAGATGACATTTGTGGCAATAGGCAATGCAATATGCTCAGTTATAGTCGCAGTTGTGAGAAAATTTGTACTTCTTCTGCCGCTTATCTATATAGTTCCAAATTTTGTGTCAAATAAAACAAACGGAGTATATATGGCTGAACCGATTGCTGATTTTATTGCAGTATCATTTACCGTAATAATTTTCTCAGTCCAGTTTAAAAAAGCACTTTACAAATTGAAAGAAATTTAAAAAGAAACTTCGCAAATTGAGTAAAGTTTAACACCTGGTATATATATAGGTGAAAAATTGTCAATTATAGCTTTAATTTCCTTCAACTTTTGGTACTTTTTTCTATTGACAAATCAGTTCTAAAAAACTACCATACTTTAGTAAAAGAAAGAATGAATGGAGGAATCATTATGAGATTATGGAAAAAGGCATTAAGCCTTGTACTTGTATCAGCCATGGCATTTTCTATGTGTGCCTGCGGCGGCAAGAAAGACGAAGGAAGTAAAAAAACTGACACTTTTAAGATTGGCGGCATCGGACCTACAACAGGTGACGCAGCTATCTACGGAAAAGCCGTGCAGAATGGTATTCAGCTTGCAGTAGACGAGATAAACGCTGCCGGCGGCATCAACGGCAAAAAGATTGAATATAAATTTCAGGATGACCAGAACGACACAGAGAAATCTGTAAACGCTTACAACAGCTTAAAAGACTGGGGTATGCAGATGCTTGTCGGAACTGTTACATCAAACCCTTGTACAGCAGTTGTTGAGCAGACACACAATGACAATATGTTCCAGCTCACACCATCAGCAACGGCAGTAGAGTCAATCCAGTATGACAACGCATTCCGTATGTGTTTCTCAGATCCTAACCAGGGTATTGCTTCTGCTGATTATATCGCAGACCACAAACTTGCTTCAAAAATTGCAGTAATCTATAACAGTTCTGATCCTTACTCATCAGGTATCTACCAGAAATTTGCTGCTGAATCAAAAACAAAAGGACTTAATATCGTAGCTGCCGAAGCATTTACTGCTGACAGCAAGACAGATTTCTCAGTACAGATTCAGAAAGCTAAGAGTGCCGGTGCAGAAATGGTATTTCTTCCTATATATTATCAGGAGGCATCACTTATCCTTGCACAGGCAAAGAAAGCAAACTTCACACCTAAGTATTTCGGATGTGACGGTATGGACGGAATCCTTGCACTTGATGGATTTGACAAGAGTCTTGCAGAAGACCTTATGTTCCTCACACCATTTACACCTGATTCAAAAGACGATAAGACACAGACTTTTGTAAAAGCTTACAAAAAGGCATTTAAAGATACACCTATTCAGTTTGCTGCCGATGCTTACGACTGCATCTACACTATAAAAGCGGCTGCTGAGAAAGCAAAGCTCACACCTGATATGAGCATTTCTGATATGTCAGATGCATTAAAGAAATCCATGACAGAAATCGAGCTTAGCTGTCTTACTGCAAAGAGCATCAAATGGTCTGCAGACGGTGAACCAACAAAAGAGCCAACTGTTGTAGTTGTTAAAAATGGTGCATATGATGTAGCTGAGTAAAATATAACGGATAATACCATAATTTCCGGTGCAAAATATGTTTTATTCTTTGCATTATATGATGATTTTGTAGATTTTAAAGTAATTATATGGTAATATATAAGTCTGTATGAGTTTTAAACAATTCTCATACAGACTTTACTTTTAAAGAAACAGGAGGTAAACCATGAGCTTTATATCGTATTTATTTAACGGATTAAGTCTTGGAAGTGTTTATGCAATCATTGCCCTTGGTTATACAATGGTATATGGCATAGCAAAAATGCTTAACTTTGCACATGGAGATGTAATCATGATCGGTGCTTACATATCTCTTCTTTCTATGACAAACGCAGGAATACCGGCATTTCCGGCACTTATAATTTCGATTGTAGCCTGCACGGTTCTTGGTATTGTTATTGAAAGAATTGCTTATAAACCACTTAGGAATGCATCTTCTTCACTAGCAGTTCTCATCACTGCAATAGGTGTCAGCTATTTACTCCAGAATATCGCACTTTTGCTTTTTGGAGCAAATGCACAAACTTTCCCATCAGTTATCAAATGGGAAGGACTTTCACTTGCCGGAGGCAAACTCAATCTTTCCGGTGAGACAATCATTACTATCTTAGTATGCATAGTGATAATGGTTCTGCTTATGCTTTTCGTTCAGAAAACAAAACCGGGACAGGCTATGCGTGCCGTGTCTGAGGATCGTGGAGCAGCACTCCTTATGGGTATCAATGTAAACGGAACTATTGCACTCACATTTGCAATCGGTTCAGGACTTGCCGCAATCGCCGGTGTGCTTTTATGCTCAGCTTATCCAAGTCTTACACCTTACACTGGTGCAATGCCTGGTATCAAAGCCTTTGTCGCTGCCGTATTCGGTGGTATAGGTTCAATCCCTGGTGCATTTATAGGCGGTATCCTCTTAGGTATTATTGAGATATTTGGTAAAGCCTACATTTCATCACAAATGGCAGATGCGATTGTTTTTGCCGTACTTATCATTGTCCTTCTCGTCAAACCGACAGGACTCTTAGGCAAAAAAATTCAGGAAAAAGTATAGGAGGCAGATATATTATGTCAAAGAAATTATCTAAACAAAAATTAAATGATATTATCACTTATGGTATAGTTATAGCTGCTTTTGTCATAATGCAGATTCTTATAAATGCAGGAGAGATTTCCTCTCTCTTTCAGGGACTCATGGTTCCTCTTTGTACTTATATAATACTCGCCATTTCCCTTAATCTCGTTGTAGGTATTCTCGGCGAATTAAGCCTTGGTCATGCAGGTTTTATGTGTGTCGGTGCATTTACAAGTTCATTCTTTTCAAAAGCTATGCAGGACACTATTACAAATTCGACTGTGAGATTTCTTCTTGCACTTCTCATTGGAATAATCACGGCAGCAATCTTTGGAATCATCATTGGTATTCCGGTATTGCGATTAAACGGTGATTACCTTGCCATCGTTACACTTGCGTTTGGTGAGATAATCAAAAACCTTGTAAATGTCCTTTTTATAGGAAAGGATTCAAAAGGATTTCATTTTTCAACAAAAGATGCCGTAAGTTTAAATATGGAACCTGATGGAAAGATTATATTAAATGGACCTCAGGGAATAACCGGTACACCTAATGACTCGACTTTCTTTATCGGTTTTATACTTATTCTCGTAACATTATTTATAGTATTAAACCTCATTCATTCAAGAGACGGTCGTGCGATTATGGCAATAAGAGACAACAGAATTGCCGCTGAGTCTATCGGTATCAATATTACAAAATACAAACTTATGACATTTACAATATCAGCAGCAATGGCAGGTGCAGCAGGTGTTCTTTATGCACACAACCTCTCAAACCTCACAGCCAACACAAACAACTTCGGTTACAATATGTCGATAAACATCCTTGTATTCGTAGTTCTCGGCGGTATCGGAAATATCAGAGGCTCTATCATAGCCGCTGTCGTGCTTACACTTCTTCCTGAGCTTTTGCGTGGAATGTCAGACTACCGTATGCTCATATATGCTATCGTGCTTATAGTCATGATGCTCTTTAACTGGGCACCAAAAGCTATCGAATGGCGCGAAAAACACCTTTCATTTAAAAAGAATAAAAAGGAGGCGGCATAGTATGGAAACTTTATTAGATGTTCAAAATCTTGGTATTTCTTTTGGTGGTCTCCGTGCCGTAAACAACTTCAGCATAAATATTGGCAAAGAGCAGCTTTACGGACTTATCGGACCTAACGGTGCAGGAAAAACAACTATATTCAACCTCTTGACAGGTGTTTACAAACCCGACAGCGGAAAGATAATCTTAGACGGTAATGACCTTACGGGAAAATCCACAATAGAGATAAACAAATCCGGAATAGCAAGAACATTCCAGAATATAAGACTTTTTTCACAGCTTACCGTGCTTGACAATGTTAAAACAGGACTTCACAACAACCACCATTATTCAACGCTCGACAGCATACTTCGTCTTCCACGCTATCACAAAGTCGAAAAAGAAATGAATGATATTGCAATGGAACTTCTTGAAGTGTTCGGACTTAAGGATGATGCGAATGTCCAGGCTCAAAATCTCCCTTACGGACAGCAGAGAAAACTTGAGATTGCAAGAGCACTTGCCACAAACCCAAAACTGCTTCTGCTCGATGAACCGGCTGCCGGCATGAATCCAAATGAAACAGAAGAACTTATGGATATGATAAAATTCGTAAGAGACCATTTCCATATGACTATTCTTCTTATTGAACATGATATGAAACTCGTAAGCGGCATCTGTGAACAGCTTACCGTACTTAACTTCGGCGAGGTGCTTGCACAAGGCGATACATCAGATGTGTTAAATAACCCACAGGTTATTAAAGCTTATCTAGGTGAGTAAATAGAGAAACTCCATAGGAGACATTCTCCATAGGAGTTTCTTGTGTAAACCACTATGTTGTTGAGTTTGGATTGCAGCATCTTTTTAATTTTAGAAATGAGGGATAAATTATGGCAATGCTTGAAGTTAAAGATTTAGAAGTATATTATGGAATGATACAGGCGATTAAAGGTATCTCTTTTGAAGTGAATAAAGGTGAGGTTATCGCTCTTATCGGTGCCAACGGTGCAGGTAAGACTACTACCCTACACACGATAACAGGACTTCTCTCTCCTAAAAAAGGAAGTGTTATGTTTGAGGGAAAAGACATAACAAAGATACCTGCACATAAAATAGTATCAATGGGAATGGCTCATGTCCCTGAGGGGCGACGCGTTTTTGCAGACTTAAGCGTATATGAAAACCTTAAATTAGGAGCATACACTAGAAAAGACAAAGAAAACTTAAACAAAGATCTTGAAAGCATATATGAAAGATTTCCAAGACTTGCCGAGAGAAAGAACCAGTCGGCAGGAACATTGAGCGGTGGTGAACAGCAGATGCTCGCCATGGGACGCGCACTCATGTCAAAACCATCAATCATCCTTATGGATGAGCCGTCAATGGGACTTTCACCAATCCTTGTAAATGAGATATTTGATATTATCGAGTCTATAAGCAAATCCGGTACAACTGTTCTTCTTGTAGAACAGAACGCAAAAAAAGCTCTCTCAATCGCAGACAGGGCATATGTACTTGAAACAGGAAAAATCGTAACAAGCGGCAAAGCAAGTGAATTACTTGAAAATGACTCGATAAAGAAAGCTTATCTGGGAGAATAAATAGCCAAGCTCTAACGAGCTTGGCATTAGAAGAATGTATAGGCATCTTTATCAAGATGCCATTATACATTCTTCTGCAGAACACTACTTATTGAGTAAAATAAATAGATAAGCTCCATAGGAATTTCATTCCATAGGAGCTTGGCTATGTAAACCACTACTTTTTATTTTTATTCAAAATATATATTTGCGAAACTATCGTAATATCTGATTAAATTGCAGTCAGTTTCGCAACTATTCACAAAACAAAAGGAGGTATCACTATGGGAAATATGGTTATTACGGTTTCTCGCCAATACGGCA
>ERZ860590.1489-NODE-1489-length-12027-cov-2.504928_pt1 | contig 12027 bp, 10 predicted proteins | sample MGYA00509975_ERZ860590 | MGnify/ENA primary metagenome ERZ860590 (study PRJEB30046, sample SAMN00715250) | human gut metagenome | study: EMG produced TPA metagenomics assembly of the A metagenome-wide association study of gut microbiota in type 2... | reverse complement strand
ACCGGTGAGAACACCGTTCGCGCGCGTGCGAGAATTCAATGAACCTTTTTACACTATTAGTTAGGCGATTTGCACTTGTAGTGTTAGTTTTATTACCAAATTGGTAATGTACGTTAAACCATATTTTCCCATGGCTAATTTGTTGTAACCCTGACGTTACCATTTTAGTAATGTTTGATTCAATCTAAAAACAGAATTAATGCATTACGGAGGGATTTTTTTGCCTCTTAATGTGAATTAATGCTGTCCTTAGTCACTTAACAAAAGTTTCTACCTAAAGTTAGTCATAACTATCCCCTGTCTTCTTTTATAGGGTGATTATTAATGCGTCATTAGGACATTCCATTCACTCTATTCAGGAGATGAGCCATGAAGAAATCCATATGTCAAATCTTTAACAAAAACTGTCTGGAAACGGGGTTGAAACCTGATATCCCCACAATCAACGCAGCCGCACTGGAATACATAAAACGCTTTCCTCTCTTTAATGTTCCTGCCGTTGCTTTTTCCTACAGTGATTTTGATGAGACTATTGCCGCCTACCTTCCCTATCCGATCGTAAAGGTAGTGCCGCTGGGTAGAACACCCGTTGAATCCAAGAAAGTCTTTCCATCGATTGCAGATTGCATCCGTCTTCTTAAAGCTTATGCCCAGGGCGACCAAAAGCTCTACAACGAATTGGAAGATCGTTTTATGAAGCCTTCCAAGATCGCTTCACGCAGGCAGTTCATGGAGACCGTTATCGCTTGGGCTTTCATCTTCTTCTACTTAAAGATCAGAAGAGATCATCGTTATTTCACGGCCCTTTCTTTCCTGCTCTCTTCCCATACCCTCTTGAGTTATGTAAATCGTTTTGAATTCATCCTGCAGGACAAGGATGTTACTCCGGAAGAAGCAGAAGAAATGCAGTCTCGCCGTATCTGGAGAACTTTGTCTGTTTTGAAGGATCCTATCCTTCTCAATCCTCATTTGAATCAATTCCTCTGTGAACTTGCACCTCACGTTCACAAGGAAGAGTTCCCCATGCTCGCCCTTGAGCTCATTCCTGAACTTTACGATTCTGCCGGCAAACCTAAAGAGAAGATTGACAGCTACATGAACGGAGCCTTGGACGACTTTGCTAAGCAGTATGCCGCCGAGTCCGGAATCAGCCTCTCTAAGCCTTCTTCCGCGGTTTTGAACAAAAACCGAGGAATCAGTAAAGGAAGAGCGAGTGGTTATGGAATGGATATCCCTGTTGGAATCTCCAATAAAGACTTTATCTACGCTTTTATCGATGTCGTAAGCTTAATGTCTTTTGTGGTTAAGCGTCGTTTCGGTTTGAAGAATAAGCTGAGCTCCCTGTTTGTTCTTTACACACTTCAGCATCTGCCCTTCTTTAATCTTCAAACAGACTTTCGCAACATTAAGACTTCCAAACTTTGGCCGGTTTTGATGCACAAAGACGGTCAAACGTCGGTCACCGCCGCTCCTGGGCCGCTTGTTCACTTTTCTACAGCTTCCTTGGTTGGCCACGGACCTTTTGATTATCAAGGCTGGGCATCCAAAGGCTGTCCAAAGAATCTCGCTCCTTTTAATACTCCTAAAGGTTTTCAGAAAGATGCTCGTAAAAGTCTCCGTCAGTTAAACCAGTGCTGCAATTCTTTCCTTAAGTCCTTCCTTCATTACCACCATAACAATGGCTAAACCTTCTATGCCCCTCGCCGATTGCCTGAGGCCTTTTAACCAATCTGACCGCCATAAAGTTCAGCCATTGATCAATGAGCTGAGGCAGGCGGTCGGAGACGATCATCTCCTTGGAATACAAACCGAGCTTTTTGAGGTATTGGTTAAGATCGTTGGCAATCTTCCTTTGAGCTCCAGTTCGGGATACTTTTGGCCGGGAAGCTACATCGACTTCTCTTTAAAGTTAAGCAGCATTGCGCTTAATCTTCTGCGTCAGCGCATCCAGTTCTTCACGATGCCGCTGGCTCAGAAAGAGTTCGAGACACAGCTTTTAAAACTCTTGGTTCCAACCATCTGTTTCTTCTTCAACTTACGCATTACGGCAATGACGTTCTGTGTGGCTGCAGAGAACGGCGATGAGTTTCGGTTTGAAGTGCCTTATGAAGATTGGTTCAAGGAACGCGAGGGACAGGAACTTACGCTCTACCACAATGTCGATCCCGATCCTGAGGCCGCCGCTGGCAACATCAATCATCTCGTCCTTAAATATCTTCCGGAATCTCTCCAAAAGCGCTTTGCAAAGAGCTTTAAGCGAGGATACCTTGCGCTGCTTTCCAAATTTATCCGAGGAGATGTCGGAAGTATTGTGAAGGATGAATTCATCCTCATCTTAATTTCTCAAGCAGAATCCATCCTCAGAGAGCAGATGACGATTGAATTTGCCAGACAAGGAGAGGAGCCGCCTCACTATATTCCTTCGATTCTGAGCTGGGCGATTTGCGCCTTGCTCGCGAACGAACTCTCTCCGGAAGCAGCGCTTAGGAAGTCCGATGCGACAGGCAATAAAGAACCTCTCCAAATCGTTGCACGTGCGATCACATGCAAGGACGGAGAAATCTATGCCGTAATCGAATATTTCTTTCCTCTCTTAACGGCTAAGCTTCAAGAACTCTTTCCTCGCCAAACATGGCGAGAGAAAGAGGTTCTCAGAATGTGCTGTCAGTGTGGAATCTTTGACTTGAAAGAAGGCGCTACTTTTGAAGAAGTCGCAAACCGCATTGAAATTTATAAGAAATGCGGAAAAGAAGTCGTCTCGACTCCCGTACAAGGTCTTCGCTTTAATAATTTCCTTCTTTATGTCGCGAATGACAGCTATTTCGGGAGAACCGTCCAATCTCTCCAAGCTAAACATTCCGTTAATGCTAATGATAAGAAACTGAAAGAGCTCGGTCTTTATAAACCTGTTGCTAAATGGCAATGGGAAGACAAGAAGCTGATGCTTGAACGTTTGAAACCTTACATGGAAGAGCGGCTTGCGCCAAAAACAGAAGAGGATAAAGAAAGAAGGGAATTTTTTGCTCGAATACTGGAAGACGCTCGAAAGCGTTGGAAAGAAGAAGAACGAGCACTGAAAAAAGCAGAAGAAGCAAAAGTCCCTCCGGCAATTCTCGCTCAGCGTAAAGCCGACTACGAGCACGCTTTGCGGGCTTTCGAAGAGGCGAAAGAAAAATTTGACTGCGAATTCAACGTAAAGAAGAAACAAGCCAAAAGCAAAAAGGCGAAGTCCAAAGATGATGTTGTCACCACAGCTTCTGAAGAAACGTCTGCGGAATCCACTAAACCTGAAGAACCTGCAATAGAAATGTCTAATACAAACTTAATCGTCGTTCAAGAGTCCGACAAACCCGCTACGCCGACGATCCAAACATCGCACGCAATTAAAACTTCGTGCAAACTCGTCTTTAATGCTCTATGTCACGACGCAAGCAAATTCTTCAAAGGTGTTGGGGAATGCTTTTCCGTGCACTGTTGGCTGGCTAAACGCGGCTACCGTCTGGTGAGAATCGATTCCGAAGAATCCTCTCCTTCTAATGCTCCAAAGAAACCTGAAGTTAAACAGATTTCTTGTGAATCTAAGAAGGCCGGCGCCAACGAAGAAACCTCTTCTGTAATCGTCAGTCAGGCTACTGAAGCTCCGGTTACCGAAGTGGAAGCTCCGTCGGTCCAAAACACAAAGGCTGACACAGCAGCCGTTGAACCTATCACAGAAAAGTCTGCCGGGGAAAGCAAAACTGCTGTTTCTGAAAGCACAGCTGAAGTTCCCGCCGAGAAAGTTGATCAAACAACGACAGAAGAATCTACGAAGATAAGCAGAGAAGTCGCCAATCCGGAGCTTCAGAAGCAGTTAGTCCAACGACTTAATGAGTCCGTAGAAAAATCCTCAGTCCATCCGGAAAAACTTGCCGATATGGAAATGGATGCTGAAATCAAAAGACTGGCTTCTTCGAAGAACAAGGATAAATCCGGCAACTTGTCGAACAACAAGACTCCTCCAGAAGCCAAGGCTAATTCCAAAGAAAATGCGACAGCTAAGAATTCGGCTCAATCAGTTGATCAGCAAACCGGACAATCCTCCTCATCTAATGCTCAAAGCAAGTCTGACAAACTCTCTGATGCTAAGAATCCGTCTGTCGGCTCCGTTTCTGGAACATCCTCTGCGTCCAATGTAGAGAAGCCTAAAGCTAAACGCGGTCGCAAAAAGAAAACAGAAACCCAAACCGCTAATGCAACTGAAAATGCCGCCGCTCCGAAGGCCAAACAAGCAGAAAAGCAAAAGCCTTCCAGTGAAGCGAAAACGACCTCTACTGCGAAACCTAAAGCAAATACAGCAGCGTCCGGTCAGCCGAAATCAAACGTAGCTGTTTCTGAAGAGAATCCTCCGAAAGCTAAGCGTGGTCGTAAGCCAAAAGCGGCTCAGACTGCTAATTCTCAGACAAACCAGGAGACTGCGAAACCAAAGGAAGTTTCATCAGCCAAGACTGCCAAACCAGCCAAACCGTCCGCTCAAACTAAAGCAGCAGCCAAAGCGGCGCCAAAAACCGCGGCTGGAAAAACTTCGACGCCTAAAGCTCCTGCTAAAACGCCGCCTCCTTCAGGAAAGTCTTCTGCTAAGGCAATACAAGCAGCTTTAACCACCTAACCGTCCTTCTTAATCCTCAAAACATTCCAAATCGACCGTTTTTACGGCCGATCGGGGGAGTTTTGTACCTAACGAACAACTAGTGAACCTTTCTACTATGGCTACACTCCATTTACCTTCTCGCGACAAGACCATCTTGAGCCGTTCAGAGACGAGGAAGAAATTTGACGACTTGTCTGACTGGGACAAAATGATGCTGTCCCGAGCTGCCATGAGAGCCCTCTTCATGGACAACCCCGACGTCATCCTAACGATCGACAAATTAAAGGTCATCTCCCGCGATCATAAACATCCTCAAAATCGTAAAAATCCTTACGGCAGGAAGATCTGGTATCTGCCGATCCGTTACCTCAGACCGGAATACGAATACACCTTAAAGCCAAAGGAAAAGCCGACTTGGGAAGAAATGGCAAAGGAATACAAGTCAAAGAAGAACAAAGCTTCGAGATCTGTTACCTCAGCTCAGAAAGAAAACAGAAAGGTCCAGCTCTGCCATCGCCATTTCTATGTCGATGAATACATGGAACTCATGGCGACTAAAGCCAAAAGAGATCGCCTTAAACGTATGCAGACCCGCGAGCCTTACAAGTACACCCGAAATATCGTCTTAAAGCTCAGTAAATCAGACCAGCGCTCCAAAGAGCGCGAAGTACTGAAGAAGATGAGCCAGACGTATACGGCACACGAAATCATCACCTATCAAAAATGGTATGAGTGGCGTGAAAAGGCTCGAAAGCTTCTTCCCTTAAAGGCCGAATACTTCAACCAGTGTCTGAGACGTTATCGGAACAAGGCCTTAAGCCGCGGAGAAAAGTTTTCTAAAGTCCGTCCGCTTAAACCTTGTCTCGATCTCAACCACGAAGTCTATTACCGCTCCAAGCGAGACAAATACATCCCGCTCGAAGTCTTTAACCACACTTTTAATCCTTTCCCTAATGTTCACTATCCGAGAAGATACTGCTATCCGGAGGCGCCGAAGCCATCCGTACAGACGATCCCATGAGCTGGCTGCGGTCGTTCCGTGGTTTGCGTCGTCCGCTTATCTGGCTTTTCTGGGCTATCAAAACATTCTTCCCTTAAATCTCAGTATGGCTTTGCTGGCTATGACGCTGGGAATTGGCGGCTACCGCTTGTCTAACGGTCTTCACATTCTGAGAGCCAGAAGTCTGCTGTCAGGCAGACGGATGGAACTCATGAAGTTTTCCAGAGCGTTAGAGGACTTTGACGATAAATCCGTCTGTATCGGATACGGATTTTCGTGGCTGCCGGAACACACGCAAAAGCTCCATGACTTATCTCGCCTCAATATCTCAACCTTATTGCTCCCGTCTTTTATGCATCGTCTCTTTAATCGTCACGAGAAGACTCAGCTCCCTGAAGAAATCGGCATGCCGTATCTTCACGGACTGGATGCTTCCGAAAAGACCCTGCGCCGAGCCCTCAAAAACTTTGAGGGCGGCCTTCTCATTGTCGGAACGACTCAGGCCGGCAAAGGCGTGATGCTGAACTTCATCATGACGCAGGCCATTCTGAGAGGCGATGCGGTCATCTTCATTGATCCTAAAGGTTCAGATCGTATGTACAGGGCGTTTTGCCGAGCTTGCGAGAAAGCAGGCCGCGGAAAACCGCTGCGTTTCCATCCCGGGAACCGTTCTAAAACTGATGGGATTCGTTTTGATGTGACTGCGGTGTTCAGTACCGGTGCGCAGATTGCCACTCGCGTGATGTCGGTGGTTCCCGGAGAAGACAACGTCTTCAAGCAGTTCGCCTGGTCTTGTATCAAGACCTTTGCGGACGCCATGATTGAACTCGGAGAAAAGCCTTCTTTGAAGACCTTGTCTCAGAACATCAACAAAGGCATCGAAGATCTTCTCCGCGCCTTAATTGTCCAAGCGGTCAAGCAGCATGCTGACACGGACTGGAGAGAACAAGCCGAATCCTTCCTGCCTACAAGACGAGAAAACTGCACCGACGCAATCCACGAACTTAATGTTCTGGTGTCTTGGTACGAGAACGTACTGCCTGCGTATCTGCACACGATGGTCGTCGGCGAGTGCTTAAAGATCTTCCACCACTCTAAAGAGCACTATTCCAAAATTACTGCAACACTCATGCCAATCTTTGCGATGTTGACCAGCGGCCCTCTGGAAGAATCCCTCTCTCCTGATCCGTCCGACGCTTCCGATAAACGTCCTATCTGGGATATGGAATCTCTCGTTAAGTGCAAAGGCGTCCTCTACGTCAATCTAGACTCATTGTCGGACAACATGATTGCTTCTGCCGTCGGTTCCATGCTCTTATCCGACTTAACGGCTTATGCCGGTAAGCGATACAACCTTGGACTAAACGACGTTCGTATTTCGCTCTATGTGGACGAAACCTCGAACGTGATCAATCAGCCTTTAATTGAACTTCTCAATAAAGGCGCCGAAGGCGGCGTGTACACCACGATTGCGATTCAGACCGTACCTGATTTGGCACATCGCCTGGGTTCGGTGCACGCGGCACGCATGGTGCTCGGCAACTGCAACAATTTAATCGCGCTTCGCTGTAAAGATCGAGAGACCCAGGACTTTGTGACCGAAACCTTCGGCAAGACCTATATCCACAATGTCGACACCACGTTGTCGACCCATGCGGATACGCACATTGGTATGCCTTCCTTTAAAGGCGGTGCTTCGCACAAGCGCACGGCTGTGCGCGAAGAGATTATTCCTTCGGAATATCTCGGCAAGCTCCCAAATGCCCAGTTCTTTGCATCCCTTGGCGGCGGACATCTGATGAAGGGCCGCGTCCCTGTCATTATCGACGACGAGGAAAACTAAGATGCTCTCCCGACTCTTAATCCTCTTAATGATCCTTGTCTTAAGTTCCGTCATCTGGTGGCCGGGATTAAATGAAGCCTCGTCTTTTGAGAACTTGTCAGAACTCCATCTCAAAGACACAAGCCAAAAGGTCGGCTCCTTGTTTGAGTCTATGAGACCCGTGGTTGACGGCGTCCACGCCAAAGTGACCGGTTCCTTTAATGCTCTTTTAGGAGATTCTTACCTTCCGTCCGCGGAAGTGGACGGACAAAAGGATGCTCCCACAAAAGAATTCTTTACGCGCCTTTGGTCTTCGCCCTACTTTGTCTCGATGCGAGCCATGCTGGAGATGTCCTGTGTTCGAGCCATATTGGCAATAGGCTGGTTTGCGTTCTTGTCTCCGATTTTGATTGCTGTGGTCATTGATGCCTGGGTTGTCAGACGCCTGAAGTATGAGAGTTTTGCAGTGCACCATCCGACGCTCTATCAAGTCGCCTTGTCTTCTCCGACCGTTCTTTTGATTTGTGCTTTTGCCGTGATGCTGATGCCCTGGTTTATCCCGGCGTGGATTGCTGCGCTCTTTTACGTGGCCTTCCTTATGTCCATCCATTTGATCGTCTCTAACTTCCATCGATTCGGATAACTTATGAAACGTCTTCTTCTTTTAATGCTCCTTTCCTTTGCAGGAACTTGGGTTTCTGCTGCGGAAGACTGCTTTGACCGAATCGCACGCGATAAAGGTCTGGATGCGGATTTGCTTCGCGCGATTGCTTTTGTGGAATCTTCCGGCAATCCGTCTGCCGTCGGACGCAACGCTTCGAGCGAAGATTACGGACTCATGCAGATCAATTCCGGCTGGTTGAAGCGTTTTAAGACCTCAAAGTCAGAATTGCTCAATGACGCCTGCTTTAACGTTCAAGTCGGTGCAGAGATCTTGGCGGATAACTTTAGTCGCGCCGCGCACCCCTGGGATGCCGTCGGCGCCTACAACGCCGCCTGCACTCGACTTAAAGGTCAGGACTGTATCGATGCCCGACAAAAGTATGCCTGGAAAGTCTATCGAGCCTACATAGGAATGTCTGACGCTAAACGTCAAAAGCTCAGAGACATCACCTCTTAATTCTCTTTTTTAAACATTTTTTGTAACGCCTTCCGCGTCGCTTTTTGACAAAGGCCGCGGTTGCGGAGGGATTTTTTGTCCTTAATCGGCCTTTGTCTTCTCTTTTACTTAACTTTTAGGAGTTTTTAATGACTTTATCTACCGCCGCAAACAGAACTTTTGCTTTTGTTCCTGCTCTGCTTTCCGTCTCTGTTTTTGTTCTGAGCGCCGTCTGTCCGGACGCGGCTTGGGCGGGAACTTCGACCGGCGGCCAGGAGCACTTTGCGGATCTTTACGCGATGTTGAAGGCCTGGAGTACCGGCACGCTCGGTAAATCCATCGCCTTAATGTTCCTGCTTGTCGGTTTAGGTGTCGGCGTCATCCGCGGCTCCATCATGGGCGCCGTGGGCTGCGTTGCCGCTTCCATGGCTTTGTTCATCGGACCGCAGATCATTGAACAGATCTTCACGGCCCTGATCTAACTCGTCTGATCGGATGCCCGAAGCTCCTTCGGGCTTCCGTTCTCTCAAGGAATCAAACATGGAATCCTTTAATCCTCACGAATACGTTCCGCGCCGATTGGATGCGCCTGCAAAGTTTCTGCTTTGGGACTTTGACTTGGTCGCCTCCGGCATTGCGGGACTCGCCTTCGGCATCATCGTTAATTCTCTTCTGATGGGCGCGGTCGCCTCTTATGCGGCCATCTGGGCATACAGCCGACTTAAGCAGAAGCGTCATCTCGGATACGGACTTCATTACCTCTACTGGCAGTTTCCTTTTAGAACCTTTAAGCGCACTCCGCCATCGAGCCGCCGCTTTTTTGTCGGATAACCGAATATGAACGTTAAAGAATATACGACTGAGATCTCTGCTCGTCTTGCACTGCGCTCATTCTTTATTTATGCCTTTGCCGCGTCTCTCATTGTCAATGTCATTCTCGCCTTCGGCTTAATCGTCCTTGATAAGAAAGACCGCGTCGTCGTGCTGCCGGCAGAAATCACGAAGTCTTTCTGGCTGGATGCCGACGGCGTCTCTCCGGAGTATTTAGAGCAGATGGGACTTTTTGCTTTACAGCTCGCGCTTAATAATTCTCCTGAGACCTTTGAGCACAACCAAAGAAAGTTGCTTCAGTATGTCTCGCCCGAACAAAGAGGTGCGACTGAAGTCTTCTTAACTGCCCAAGGACGCCGCATGAAGAGCGCCAATGCTTCCGTTCATATGCTTCCTGAAGCGGTTGAGACCAGAGCCTCCGCCATGCAGGTTTCCGTTCGAGGAAACGTTCGTCAGTTCATCGGGGACAAACTCACTTCCATGCGGAAGAAGTGCTGGATCGTGAAGTTCACCTACCGAAACTCTCGTCTTTGGTTAGAAACCATGCAGGAAGCCGACTGCAAACGACCGTTTGAACCGATGAAGCCCACCGGAGAAATCTAATGATCCTTCCTAATCGTCTTCTCATTCTCAGCGTATTTCTTTGCCAGTCGGTTGTTTTCTTTAGTCCTTCTCTTAATGCTAAAGAGATGCCCAAAGAATCGGCCGTATCAGACGCCCAGTCTTCCGTGCATGCAGCAGTCGCTTATAAACAGCCTAACCGTGTTGTCGTATTAAACAGCAAGATTGTCCAAGCGGTTTACGACAACAATCTGATCCAAGCCGATAAAGATCCGACTACCGGTTCTTTGTACGTAGTTCCGCTGACTAAAGAGACCACAGGAATGTTTGTGGTGACCGAATCCGGTCAGACACACAGCATTACGCTCTCTCCTAAGGAGCGTTTAACCGCTCAAACCGTCACGCTGAAAGAGTCCGGAACTTTCTCTTCTTTTAATGGTCCCGCTGTTTCGTCAGAACTTTCCGGTCTTCCTTATGAAGAACGGATTCAGACCGCTCTGAAACTCATCCCGCAATTACGGGACTACGAAGGCGAAGCACTCGGCGGCATGCTTGCGGGCGCCTATCTCCACGCTCAGCCTGTCAGAGCATGGAATGTCTTAGGACTGAGACTAGAACGCTACCGCATCCTTAATCGTACAAAACACAAACAGACGGTTCGTGAACCGGAGTTTTGGAGAAACGGTGTTTTAGCCGTTGCGACTGAAGCTTCTGATCTTGCGCCCGGAGCCTCTGCTGATCTTTGGTTAGTGAGGTCAGCAAGATGAGCGTCAAGAGCTATTTCGAAAGTGAGCGAAGAAAAAAACAGATCACCTGGACGCTCATTGTCTTAGGTGCGCTTTTTGCCGGGGCCATGCTTTCTTCTTACTACTCTGATGACAAAAAGCCGGCTGCAGCCCCTCAGATCACAAGCACCACTCAAATCTCGATGGTTCCGTCTAAAGCCGATTACGAACAGCATCAAGCCATCTATAACGATCGTCTGCTGAACTTAGAAAGGGAGTCCAAAGAAGCAACGCAGAGAGAAGCCAAACTTCAAAGCGATAAGAAACGCTTGGAAGATCGTATTGCACTCTTAGAAAAGAACGCTCCTAAGGCTAATCGTCCGACGGATGCCGCATCGTCTGAAGACGGCTGGCCGCCTTCCGAGATTCTCGGAAAGCAGCCGATCAGCAAGAAGACAGGCTTTACAAGCGGCAATCAGCCTCAAGGCAGATATTCTCGCCAGCAGCAGGATGCCCCGGCCTCTTCTCCGGCGCCTCGTCTTGTCATCAACAATTTCGGCTCTGCTCCCAGTCCTTCTAATGTTCTCGGAACGCTGCCGGCTAAAGCAAAACCTGAAACCTTGTCTTATCTGCCGAGCGGCACGTTTGCTAAAGCTCGCCTCTTAAACGGCGCCACTGCGCCGACCAGAGGACAAGGCTCAGGCAATCCGGTTCCCGTGCTTTTAGAGCTCACAGATTCAGCAGTCATGCCTAATCTCTATCGATCCGGTATTAAGCGCTGCTTTGTGACCGCCAATGCAACCGGAGAATTAGCGAGCGAACGTGTGCTGATTCGTCTTGACCGCTTGTCTTGTATCGATGAAAACGGAGGAGCCGTAGATAAAAAGATTCAAGGATATGTCTCCGGCGAAGACGGTAAAACGGGTCTTCGTGCCCGCTTAGTCACTAAGAGCGGACAAGCCATCGCGAATGCGCTTTTTACCGGAACCTTAGCCGGTCTCGGCAAGGCTGTGTCTTTAGCTTCTGAGAATCAAACGACTTCCATTACCGGAACCGTTTCTACTACGGTCACTAATCCCTGGAAAGCGGGATTCGGAGAAGGCGCCACACACGCCATGGATCGAATCACTGATTACTACTTAAAGCTCGCAAGCGACATGTTCCCGGTTCTTGAAGTGGATTCCGGACGCAATGTCGAGATTGTCATCTCCAACGGCTTGTCCATTGAACGAAATACCAAACCTTAATTTTTTGCCATGTTTAAACCATCCTCCCTCCTAACCGTCCTAATCTCAATGGGACTTGCCGCACCGATTTCGAGTTTTGCTTCCGGTGCGTGCGTCAATCCCGACTTTAAGGCTC
>ERZ860590.1470-NODE-1470-length-12126-cov-2.797780_pt1 | contig 12126 bp, 8 predicted proteins | sample MGYA00509975_ERZ860590 | MGnify/ENA primary metagenome ERZ860590 (study PRJEB30046, sample SAMN00715250) | human gut metagenome | study: EMG produced TPA metagenomics assembly of the A metagenome-wide association study of gut microbiota in type 2... | reverse complement strand
GAGAATCGTATATGAAATCTTATAACTTGCAAAGCCCACGGCAAGTATGATTATTATGCCCAATACTGACTTTAATAAACTCAAAGCAAATATCTTTGCCACACTTTTCTTTTTCATAATTGTACCTTTCTATCTTTGATTCTTTATGTATAATATCAAAAAACATATGATACATTATAACAAAAAAAAAATTATGTGTAAAGCAAAAGACTTAATGTCGTAACTTTTTTAACCAAATCGTAATAGTTACTCTATTTTAATAATGTGATTTATATGGTATATTAAGTGTGAAAAATCTATATATAAAAGATTTTTTGCACTATGCACAAAAAATATGTGCAGAAATAGGAACTAATATGAAAACGAGGTTTTAATTTATGAGCAAAACAGTTATAGTGACGGGTGCATCCCGTGGCATAGGACATGCTATTTCGCTTTATTATGCCAAAAAAGGATTTAATGTATGCGTATGCTGTCACAAAAATGCAGATATGCTTGACTCATTAAAAGACGAGATAGAAAACATTGGTGCAGATTGTATGACATATGTAGGAAATATCGGCATTTTTGAAAATGCCGCAGAATTTTTTTCTCTTATAAAAGAACGCTTTGGCAAAGCTGATATATTGATAAACAATGCCGGTATTTCATATATTGGTCTTTTGCAAGACATGACACCCTCAGATTGGAACAATATAATAACTTCAAATCTCACATCTGTCTTTAACTGCTGCAAACTTGCCATTCCGATTATGCTTGGCAGCCATGAGGGTAAGATAATAAATATATCATCCATCTGGGGCTGTGTTGGTGCCTCGACGGAAGTCGCATACTCAGCTACAAAGGGGGGTATTAACGCATTCACAAAAGCTCTTGCGAAAGAACTTGCTCCAAGTAACATACAGGTGAATGCAGTTGCCTGTGGTATTATCGACACCGACATGAACAGCTTCCTTGACGCAGACGAACTCGCCGCCGTTATAGACGAAGTTCCTGCCGGAAGAATCGGCACTCCCGAAGATGTTGCAAAAGCCGTATATGACATTTCTGCTACTAGCAGTTATATGACCGGACAGATAATAAGACTTGACGGCGGCTGGATATAAAAAATAGCACAACCGGCGTTTTGTCATAGTATCCACACTACATTATAAGCGTTTTCCTATACATTAAAAAATCCCCCTTAAACAGATTTACAATTTTTCTGCTCAAGGGGGATAATTTTCTTACATCTCTACATAATAATCTCTTGTCTTGACAATTTCCTTCGGAACCTCAATCTTATCTTTATCCCATACTCTGAATTTAAGGTCATACTCTTTTGTCTTTTTACCTTTCTCTCTGTTGTATCTTGCCATTGCGTCCCTAAACAAAGGCTGCTCTTCAACTGAATCTCTAAGATCTTTGGCAAAAGGACAATATGTAGCCATAATTTCCCTCACCGGTTTGCTCAAAACGATTCCTCCATGAGCTTCATGCTTAATCCAGTTCTCATAGTCAACAACAAACACCTCACGCGTATTATTTCTGCATTTCTGAATCTGCATTTTAAGCTTGTCCTTTTTATCCTCTGACAATTCCCTGTTTTTCTTATAAAACTGAATAAAATCACTATACTCACTTGTGAGAGATTTCACTTGTATGTTGTTCCACGCTGCACCCTGTATCGTTCTGCAAAGCTCCCATCTGAATCTTCCGAACAGTTTAACCATTGCCGCATCAATATCCGTGTCAAGAAATGCCGGCAGCAAAAATCTCCCTTTTGAATTTCTTCTTCTTCCGCTTATCTCCTGCCACATGATAGGATTGCTTCCGGCTATAGGGAATAAAATAAAATCAGGAAAAACTTCCTCGACTATATACTCTTTCTTTATACCCTCTGCATCTCCTTTGTATAATCCCTCTCTGTAAAATGCAGAATAATCTATCTGCAGCAATCTGTGAACTGCCGCATTTATCCTGTCTCCAGACATAAATGTCTTTAAGAGCGATGATGCACAACCGTCTGTAAACAAAAACGGAACAAATGCCGATACCTGTCCGTATAAAATACGGTGGTTCGCCTTGAACATATTATCTACCTCAAATTCAAACTTTGCGTTTTTATCTTCTGCAAGAGCATTTACCTGTTCTTCTGATAGTTCACCCGTTCTCTTTCGATCTCTTAAACTCTCCGCATAATCAAGATCAAACTCACTCTTTGACGGCTCTTTTCGTCCCTCTATAATTTCCGTAAGCCACTGTTTCATATCATATACCAGACATGATGCATTTCCAACATCATGTCTGTCTATGGACAAAAGCTGTTCAAGAAGTTCTTCTGAAAGAAGCTTTTCGCTTATAAAGCCATACCTCAGAAACAAATCTATTATTACCGGCGTACTTTCTGGTGATTTATAATCTTTAAGAAATACCTTTTTGTATATCTTATAATACATCTTTGTAATATTTCTTCTGAGCGTTCTTGTATCATCATCGGTCAGGAACTTGTCTCTAAGTTTGTCAAAATCTGTGATATACTGCTCAAAATCTAAAGCTTCTTCTCTTTCAATCCCTGAATAATCAAGTATAAAGGAAAGTGAATTATTCAACTGGCTTATGTCCTGATATTCCATCTCTGTCAATGCTATATCAGCATCATTACCGTCATCGTTTTTAACATCTGAATTTAAAAGACTGAAATATGTTTCTTCCATAAATTCATGGTCTATCTCAAGATCGACACCCGCCTTGTCGAGCATCAGATTTTCAAGCGTATTTATATAATCTATAATATCATCAAACAAAGACATGACATTGCCAGACTCTCCACCTATATGCTGAACCGTATTTGCAAGTTGAAATACCTGCATATAAAGACTTCTTTCCTCTTTGACAAGTGGCTTTGAAAGCAGCTTTAAATACTCTGTTCCTCTGCCACATTCAGCTATAATGGCATTTACAAGTTTTATCTGTTCGAGAACATGATATACTGATATGGCTGAGCTTGCTCCAAAATATGCCTTTTGTATATCAGGTGCTATCTCACAGCAAGCCCTGTAATACATTATCTTGTCGATGTCTACATCACCCTGTTCATATTCCTCAATGTCATCTATTGAGCGGATATTATCAGCTTTAATCCCTGCTTCTTTTGCTATCTCTGTATATCTTGTACGACCTGACAATAAAAACTCATAGAGTTTGTCAGCCATTGCCGTTATTTTCTCATATGTTATAGAAAGTTCACGAATAATACGGCTAAAAGAAGCTACCATAAGCCCTGCATAGTCCTTGTTTGCCTTGACAAGACTTCTTACTGCTTTGCTTAGTCTCATTTTAGGAAATGCATATATAACCGCATTTGTCTCTGCTGTATATGTAATCCCATATTTATCTCCGACAAGGTCACAAAGTCCAAGAAAATTTCCTGAACCTACTACTATATTTGTCCCCTCTGCACTCATCCTTATGCGGCCTTTTACTACAAGACTTACCGATGATATTTCATCACCCTGTTCATATATTATGGTATCCTTTATAACCTGATTTATGTTATTTAGCTTTAATTCCGCCTTCAATTCTTTCTTTCCTCCCTCTATCAACTCACATCCAGTCTGCTGTTCCCACTCTTTTTTAATTTCATACCTGCTTTAACGCAGGCAGCAATACTTATTCTATTATACAATCTAATAGCTTTATCGTCAATTTAGTAATACCATGCATTTCCAATTTATTCGACTTTTTTCGTTAAAAAAGAATACAATACTTTTTCGCTTTACTCCTCTTTTTTTGCATAATAACAATTCAATGTATCTTCGTTTCATTAATTTTTCGCAAAAGAAAAATAAGTTGCTTGCGACTCTTTCGCACTTGAGCGGAATACACATCCTCACGGGATGTTTTTTATGTTATAGAAAACAAAAAATTTCCTATAACAAAAAAACAAGGCTAAAGCCTTGCTTCTAAAATAATATATATAAATCCGTGCATCCTGTTTTGAAAATGTCAATGTAACCGTTACCCCGGCAGTTAGCTCGGCTCCGGCTACCTTACGGCACACGAAAATTCTCACTTAGTGCTGCTAGGTTCCCCTCCTGACACGGTTCATGAGTTTTCATTGCGCAAGACCAAAGCGTCAACGCCACTTACCGGGGGCAGCATTGCAAAAAACAAGCCCTCGACAAGACATCACCCCTGCTATAGCGGATTGCAGGTTACAAGGAGCCGCTAACTCCCCGGCTAGCACGGAAGTTTTTACTTCCCACAGTCAAATCTTTAAAATTTAAGATATAAATGTTTACTTCATTTTCTTTTAAATGAAACTATCTTTCATTTGTAATCTATAACAATATCATTGTAAACAATTTTACTGTTATTCAAAAATAAGGAAACCTTATTAAGATTTCCTTATCCAAACAGATTCATATCTGTCAAGCAATGCGGAAGAAGGGACTTGAACCCTCACGTCGTTGCCAACACTAGATCCTTAGTCTAGCCTGTCTGCCAATTCCAGCACTTCCGCATTTCGTTCACAACACATTCGTTTGTCACGAACAAGACATATATTATCAGTTTTTTATCCGCTTGTCAACATCTTTTTTCAAATTTTTAACACAAATTTGTAACAGTTCAGCAAAAAAGATAAACAACAATTCATGAGCTTGCTCAATGTATTATTGACTTGTTTTTTGGGGCGGAATAGCCTTTCATTTTATAGCACATACAGGCGAGCACTCCACAAAATATTCCAACGATAACACCCGCTAAAACATCACTCGGATAATGCACACATACATATATTCTCGACAAAGCCATGAGTATTGCAACCACGAGAGCCACTATTCCAAGCCGTCTTGTATTTCTGTCAGCCAGTATTGGCACTACTGCAGCAAATGAACTTGCAGTATGCCCGGACGGAAATGAATAGTCTGGCTGCGGCTCTATAAGACATCTTATATCCTTATAGGCATCATAAGGTCTTGTTCTTGCAAATATATTTTTTAATATTCCATTGCATATCACCAGATCGATTATGAGTGCAATAGCACATACAATTCCAGTCTTTCTTGTCTTTTTGCAAACCAAAAGAAAAATCGTCAACAATATCCATATCAGTCCATAATTTCCTAAAGATGTAAATACTTTTACAATGCTGTTTAATAACTCATTTCTAAAATGCCCCTGTATATAATATAGTATATTTATATCTAAATCTGTAATCCAAGAAAACATTTTTTCCTCCATATATAATCTATGTACTCTCGAAATTCTTCATTCAGAAAATTCCGAGAGTACATATCTCTATTTTTTAACCAGATGGATATTCGTGGTATGCTATGTATGTCACTTGCTCATAACACTATCAGCCGCTATTAAAGCTACATAATATTTAGACGATAATCTTTTTTACATTTGCTTTCTTACAACCCTGTACTCATCGCCATTCCTGTAATAAGGACAGGCTTCCCATTTGCCTGTTATAAACCTTACATAATCGTCCTCATCCATGTTTACATCACACACATACTCTTCATACTCCTCATCATATGTATAATTTGCACATGTATCACATTCCGCCATTGTTTACCTCCATCTGTTTTCTATGTACTCTCGGTATCTTCTCAAAACGAATACATTTTTACTGTTTGAAATGAATGTCAGCTCATATAATTTTCATAAGTATAACATAATCCACATAATTTTTACAATAATAATGTCCGCTATCATTTTGCAAGCGTACAAACCCTACATAATTTTTACAATAATGACACTCGCTATCATTCCTGCAAGCGTACAAACCAATGCCCCCGGCAGTATCCAGCCTGTTTTTTGAAATGGTTTTTCTTTGTTGTTTCCTGTTGCCAGCAGATATACTGATATTGTGTAAAATATCGTTTCAGAACAGCTCATCAATATTGATGCGAGCAGACCCTCATATGTATCTGTACCAAATTTTTTAAAAATATCCAAAAGCAGACCTGTTGCGGCAGATGATGAAAACATTTTCACTAGCGATAAAGGAACCAGTTGTGACGGAAATCCTATAACTGAAAGTGGCTTTGCAAGTGTATCTCCCACCACATCAAGTATTCCCGAAGTTCTTAAAATCCCCACGGCAAGCATCAATCCTATAAGTGTCGGCAATATCTCATATACAACCTTAAAACCGTCTTTAGCTCCTTTTGTGAATGCAGCAAACATATCAATCTTGGTGCTCAATGCTAAAATCACAATACCAAATATGACCATCGGTATCATTAGATTTGACAAATACGCTATCATACGACACTCCCTCCCGGAATTCTCTAATAATTCCATTGCAAAAATCTAATTCCTTATGTATAATAAATACTTGAGTGATTACATTTTTATGATAAAGGAGGTCCCATGAATACAGTTTTTATCGCAGATGATGAATTAATAATAAGACAAGGTATCAAATGTATTATTGATTGGGAACAACTTGGTTTCGAGATAATAGGAGAGGCATCAAACGGAGAAGATGCCCTTAATTTTATTTTGAATAAACATCCGGATCTGGTACTTATGGATATTCGTATGCCTAAAATGCTTGGACTAGATGTCGTCGAAGCAGCCAGAAACAAGGGATTTAACGGAAAAGTCATAATACTAAGCGGCTATACGGATTTTAAGTACGCACAGGCCGCCATTAAAAACGGTGTCGATTACTATCTTACAAAACCTATTGACGAGGATGAGCTTTACGAGACAGTTGATTCCATCCGCTCACAGATAAGTAAAGAAGCAGAAGATAAAGAAACCTTAAGCACTTATCGTGATAAAGCAAAAAGCATGATCCTTTTTGACATACTTACGGGTACTTCGACTATAAATAATATAGATGACATGAACATAGATGCCGACATATATCAGGTAGTAATCTATGAAAAATACAGTCATCACGCTACTGAACTGCCCTATAAGTTTTCTGATCTTTTAAAAGTAACAAACAAGAGAAACAGTTCTTATGAAAGTATTGAAATTGATCAAAATGAAGTCATACTGTTAAAGGGTGCATTTACTTTACACAAATTCCAGGAATTTTTGGATCACTATAACAGAGAACAAAAACCTCAGGAAAATTCACCTCTTGACTCCTTATTTATAGCATATGGAAGCGAAGTTCATTCTATCGAAGATGTTCACATTTCTTACCAGCAGGCACATAAGCTCCTGCAAAGAAGATTTTTCTGTGAGGACAAGCAGCATACAATAGGCTGGGACGAACTTCCGAAAGAAGAATATGAAAACACTTACGACATTTCCGATGAACACCTTCAGGAATATTGCGAAAAACTTACAGGTTATATTCAGGCTTCAAAACGTAATCAGATTGCCGAGACACTTCATGAACTTGAACGAAATCTGTTTTACTCGACAAGTGATATTTCAAGGATAAAACTTTTCCTCACAGATTTATATCTGTCAATAAAGGAGAAAATATCACACTTATATCACAATGCTAATATTCCATTTCCGGGCAACACAGAGATTATAGACTACATTGGTGACAAATACTATCTTTACGAGATTATGCTCTACTTCACCGAGCAGTTTGACATGATAACAAGAACTATCGGCAATCCGACAAGCGAAGGTGTCATGGATGACATAATCCACTACATAGAGCACAATTATATGGACAATATCAAACTCGAAAATATTGCTCCTCTTTTTGGATACAACAGCTCATATCTTGGAAAGATATTTAATAAAAAAGTTGGCGAGGGCTTCAATGTCTTTGTAGACAAAGTAAGAATAAAACATTCAAAAGAGCTTCTTTTGACAACAGATTTAAAAGTTTATGAGATTGCCGAAAAAGTCGGCTACAAAAATGTTGACTATTTCCACACAAAGTTTAAAAAATATGTCAAAATGAGTCCTGCCGAATTTAGAAAAAAGAGTAAAATTGAAAGAATATAATCATCAACATATTTGACAAAAAATAGTCACTATGTTATTCTTTTATACGATATTTTAAACTTACAATATCATGTAGATGCGGATGTGGTGGAATTGGCAGACACGCAAGATTTAGGTTCTTGTGCCCTGTGGCGTGCAGGTTCAAGTCCTGTTATCCGCACTAAAAACCCCCTGTGAAAATCACAGGGGGTTTTTTTGTGCGGGTAGAGACCTTGAATCTTGATTCAAGGTCTCCGCTCCGGTCGGTGCATAGCACCATGTTATCCGACCTTGATAAATCCGTAAACTGCACACTTGTTAAGACTATAAAAGAATTTACAGGTAATAACTCAAATAATGAAAATGAATTATCTCAGGTAATTATAAATATTGAAGCACAAAAAGATGAACCAAAGAAATATCAAATCATAAACAGAGCTGTTTTTTATATAAGCCGGCTTGTATCATCACAAAAACAAAGAGATTTTATAAACATGAACTATGATGATATTAAAAAGGTTTATTCGATTTGGGTATGTATGGGTATGAAAGAAAATACAATGTGTCATATACATCTCACAAAAGATGACCTCATAGGAAAACATAACTGGCGCGGCAACCTTGATTTATTATTGTAAATAATAATATTATTGCAAATAATAATATTATTGAAGAACAATTCTTAGTTAAAAGTCCCCTGTTTTTATTACTCTACGCAATAAAAGCAGGAGACTTCCATAATAGTGTTTTTTATAACAACAATTCAGCCATCTTTACATTTTTTCTACGCCAAGCATTACTTTCTCGCCATTTATATTCCACTCTTTGGTGAATCCAACAGCTCCGTCATACTTAGTTTCATTCGCAAGCACCTCTGACTTAATCTGCTCCTCGTTTTTCTTTACGATGTCAGCTATCTTGTCATTGTCCTGCATTGATACACAGATATGGTCCATTACCTCAAATCCTGCGTCTTTACGCATTGTCTGGATTTTACTGATAACCTCACGGACAAATCCCTCCTCGATAAGTTCAGGTGTGAGATTTGTGTCGAGTACGACTGTTATTCCGTGGTCTGTATCTGAAATGTAACCCTCCATCTGTGCCGCTTCGATGAGAAGATCATCTTTTTCAAGCACTTCCTCGTTTCCGTCAACCATGATGGTAAGGTTTCCTTTTTCGTTAATCTCTGCCATTGCTTTCTGACCGTCAAGTCCTGCAAGGATTTCCTTTACATTGTTTATCTGTTTTCCAAATCTGCGGCCGAGTGTCTTAAGCTGTGGCTTGAAGCTGTATGTTGTAAGCTCGCTTACATCCTGTGTGAGTACGGCTTCTTTGACATTAAGCTCGTCCTTGATAATGTCCATATAGAACTCTGAAAGCTCTGCATCTGCTTTGATATACATTTTTCCGATTGGCTGACGATTCTTGATGTTTGCTGTATTACGGCAGGCACGACCGATTACTACGGCTTCAAGTACAGTCTCCATATCTTCTTCAAGTTTCTTGTCGATATGAGCCTCATTTACCTCAGGGAAGTCACAGAGATGTACGCTTTCAGGTGCATTTGCATCAAGAGTGCATACAAGGTTTCTGTAAATATCTTCTGTCATAAAAGGAATCATAGGTGCTGCTGCCTTTGAGATTGTTACAAGTGCCGTATAGAGCGTCATGTAAGCATTTATTTTATCCTGCTCCATTCCCTTTGCCCAAAATCTTTCACGGCAGCGTCTTACATACCAGTTACTCATCTCATCAACAAAGCTCTGGAGTGCTTTTGCTGTCTCAGGAATACGATATGCTGCAAGATTTTCATCAACTTCCTTAACAGTGCTGTTAAGTCTTGATAAGAGCCACTTATCCATTACCGAAAGTTTGTCATAGTCAAGTGTATATTTTGTTGCATCAAACTCATCAATGTTTGCATAGAGTACAAAGAATGCATATGTGTTCCACAATGTACCCATGAATTTACGCTGTCCCTCCTGAACTGCCTTGCCGTGGAAACGGTTTGGAAGCCACGGAGCACTGTTTATATAGAAGTACCAGCGGATTGCGTCAGCACCGTATTTATCAAGTGCATCAAATGGATCTACCGCATTTCCTTTTGACTTACTCATCTTCTGCCCATTCTCGTCCTGAACATGACCGAGCACAATAACATTCTCATAAGGAGCTTTGTTAAACAAAAGTGTTGACTCTGCCATAAGTGAGTAAAACCATCCTCTTGTCTGGTCTACTGCTTCAGAGATAAACTGTGCAGGGAACTGAGCCTCAAATAAATCTTTATTTTCAAACGGATAATGATGCTGTGCAAATGGCATTGCTCCTGAATCAAACCAGCAGTCGATAACCTCAGGTACTCTCTTCATTGTCTTACCACAGTCAGGGCATTTAAATGTCACTGCATCAATATAAGGTCTGTGAAGTTCAACCTTTGCATCGTCAGGATTTCCACTGCGCTCTGCGAGTTCCGCACGGCTTCCGATAGATTCCTGGTGGCCGCATCCCTCACACTCCCAGATATTGAGTGGTGTTCCCCAATAACGGTTACGGGAAATACCCCAGTCCTGAATATTTTCAAGCCAGTTTCCGAAACGGCCTTTTCCGATTGAATCAGGAATCCAGTTTACAGTGTTGTTGTTGCGTACAAGGTCATCTCTTACCTCTGTCATCTTGATGAACCATGACTCTCTTGCATAATAGATAAGCGGTGTATCACATCTCCAGCAGTGAGGATAATCATGTTCAAACTTAGGTGCTGCAAAAAGCTGTTTCTTTGCATCGAGGTCTTTTAATACCTCAGGGTCAGCTTTCTTTACGAAAAGACCAGCAAACGGTGTCTCCTCTGTCATCTCACCTTTTCCGTTTACGAACTGTACAAATGGAAGGTCATAGTTGCGTCCTACATTTGCATCATCCTCACCAAATGCAGGTGCGATATGAACGATACCAGTACCATCTGACATAGTTACATATGTGTCACAGGTAACGAAAAATCCCTTTTTGTGCTGCTTGTCTGCACACTCTTTTGCACAAGCGTAAAGCGGCTCATACTCTTTATGCTCAAGTTCTTTACCTGCAAATGTCCCAAGAACTTCGTATGCTTTTACACCGTTCTCCTCGTCAGCGAGCTTACCGAGTACATCGTCAAGAAGTGCCTGTGCCATATAATATGTGTAACCATCTGCTGCCTTTACCTTACAATATGTCTCATCAGGGTTTACACAGAGGGCAACATTTGATGGAAGTGTCCACGGTGTTGTTGTCCATGCAAGGAAATATGCATCTTCATCTTTAACCTTAAAACGGACTACTGCTGAACGCTCCTTTACAAGCTTGTAACCCTGTGCAACTTCCTGTGATGAAAGAGGTGTTCCACAACGAGGACAATAAGGAACTATCTTAAATCCTTTATATAAAAGTTTCTTGTTCCAGATTTCTTTTAATGCCCACCACTCTGACTCAATAAAGTTGTCATCGTATGTTACATATGGGTTATCCATATCAGCCCAGAAACCTACCGTACCTGAGAAATCTTCCCACATACCTTTATATTTCCAAACTGATTCTTTACATTTCTTGATGAATGGCTCCATACCATACTCTTCAATCTGCTCTTTGCCATCAAGACCAAGCATCTTTTCAACTTCAAGTTCTACTGGAAGACCATGTGTATCCCATCCTGCTTTACGCGGAACCATGTATCCTTTCATAGTCTTATATCTTGGAATCATATCTTTAATAACACGCGTAAGCACATGACCGATATGAGGTTTTCCGTTTGCTGTAGGAGGTCCGTCATAAAATGTATAAGTAGGGCATCCCTCTCTTGCTTTCATTGATTTTTCAAAAATCTGCTGGTTACGCCAGAATTTGCCGACATTTTTCTCTCTGTCAACGAAATTTAAGTCGGTTGAAACTTTTTCGTACATAATCATTTTCCTTTCTTAAATAAAGTCAAGTGGATATTTGCAATCCACTTTGCTGCTTTCCTTAATAATGTTAAAATAAAAAAGCTCCCATCCCCAAACAGGATGAAAGCGTAAACTATCATTAACCACCTATTCTGATGCACATTGTCTGTTCCAAATCCACTGCTGTTCACACATATAATATAACAACAGCACAAATCCTATACAGACAGAATACATGACCCATATAACGGTAGGAACCGGCTCAGTGTACTCAAATATTTTCCACCTGCAACTCAGGAGTGAT